>Ga0102962_1000692_pt1 | contig 14868 bp, 10 predicted proteins | sample SalPonF2_C_D2_MG_FD_84519 | JGI IMG/M metagenome (GOLD analysis project Ga0102962, IMG submission 84519) | Salt pond soil microbial communities from South San Francisco under conditions of wetland restoration - Salt Pond MetaG SF2_C_D2_MG ...
AGTGGTACGTTGATTAAGCATTTTTAAATTCAACGCAGAGCACGGCCAAATTTCGCAGCTTTTTTTAGCGTTCTCAAAATCGATGATCGGTTTATTTTTTATAAGTTACTTTATTTACAATATGATATGTATTACTTCATATTGGTTACGTGAATAATTCGGGTTAACGCTCAATAGAATAGAAAATGTCGTATCAGACTGTTTAATTTTAGCAAATCATCATAATGGGTAAAGAACAAAATCAGAAATCAATTACGACATTACTATATACATTTTTTGTGATGGTAACATGTATGTCGTTATATGAGATGCTAAAACAATTTATTTACCCTCAAATCACCATTTGGGAATCGCACATCGTAACGATCACATTCAGCAGTACGATGGCTACTTTCGCCGCTTATTTCATACAACGAACCTATAAAAAGTTACAAGAACAGGCGCTGCATGAGGTTCAGGAACGTAAACAAACACAATTATTATTATCAAAGGCTTATGATGATCTTGAGGTTAGAGTTACTAACCGGACCCAAGAGTTGCAAACTTCCAATAAACGGTTAAAAAAAGAAATCCAAATACGGAAATTGACAGAAACAAAATTACGAAGATCTGAAGAACGTTTTTCTAAAGTCTTTCATAATGCACCTTTGGCAATTGGTATTGTTGATTTTACTGAAGAGCGTTTTTTGATGGTTAATAATAGTTTTATCCGTCTTATGGAATGTGATGATAAAGGGCAGGTACACGGTAAAACGGTTTATGATTTAGACATGTGGGTGAATGATGACGAGTGGCATTCATTGAGATATCAGCTGGGGGATGACAATTCCATACCGTTCGAGACTGAAACCCGGATACGTACTATATTAGGTGAAGTTCACAATATTTTGTTGTCAGCCGAAAAAATTAATGTTAACGGGAAGGTCTGTATCCTGATCATGTTGCATGACACCAATTTGAGTAAAACGATGAGAAAAAATTGTACTCAAAGAATGGATCCTAATGATCTGCAGAATTCTTACCGTGAAAAATTTAGTTAACGTGAGTTCGAGATAAGACCCTCTTTTAAAACAGTGTTTTGGAATGAATAGGAACCTTTGAAGATTTCTCCCTCCGGTCGAAATGACGCGAATGGACGTAGATGATGTAGATGGTTAACAAATATCACTCAAAGTCGTCATCTCGAACCCGCTTTTTGGGTGAGAGATCTTACAAGTGGGGATAGGAAACAAAATAAGTAGAAAATTATATCGAATTCACGTTACTAAGTGCAATTATTAATAGACAATAAAAAAGAGGCTGTTATATAAAACAGCCTCTTTGTACGAAACATTAAAAAATCGATCGATTATTTTCTACTGCTTAATTATTTAGCCGGTTTAATCTTCAACAATTTAACATCGAATACGAGGGTAGAATTCGGTTGAATAGCTTGTCCTGCTCCTCGTTTTCCATAAGCGAGATTTGGGGGAATCCAGATACGCCATTTGGCCCCAACACGCATTTTTTGCAGAGCTTCAGTCCAACCGGGAATAACACGATCAACCGGGAAAGTAGCGGGTTTACCTCGTTTATAAGAACTATCAAATACTTTACCACTGAGTAATTTACCGGTATAATCAGTTACAACCGTATCTTTGGGTCCGGGACGTGGACCAGATCCGGGTTTCAAAATCTTGTATTCTAAACCTGATTTCGTAGTATGAACGCCGGGTTTATTCTTATTTTGTGCGAGAAATTTCTTGCCGGCTGCAAGGTTACCCTTTGCCTGAGTTTGTTTCTTCTGCTGTTGCTTCTGCATCATTTCCGTTTGGAAATTTTGCAGTGTCGATCTCATATCTTTTTGAGACATCAAGGTATCGCCGTTCAGCGCATCGCTGATTCCGCGTGCGATAACTCCGGGGTTAACCTCATCGTCGGCATTCTGTCGTTTTAAATTTTGACCAATATTATAGCCAATGCTATAGCTGATTTTGTCTTTTTTCTTGCTAAGGTCTGGTTTGACCTGTGATTGTGAGCCCTGTTGGCAGGCGGTTAAACCTAATCCCAACGAAAGGGCCATTATGATACCTAATCTAAATTTCATAAATGTATGTTGTGGTTTCAGATCTTTTTTATGATTGAAAAGATATTCAAGTACCGAATTTATTAATAAAATAAAGGACTTGAAGTCTGTGAAAGTTGTATTACGATTATTGAAAGTAAGGTATTTTTACCACACAAAAAAATCATACTTAAATGACAGAATAGCGATTTTATATCCTGTAAAAGGTTGTGGGTACGTACTTTCTTGATAAATAAATGTATATTTATAACACAAACAGTCTATTTATTCTTTTTGTAAATAGTGAGATAAGTCGGTGATGCTTTTAATATGAAGGTGTTTTGCCTCTTTATTCCGCATTATTAAAGCATACGTATTGTTATAACCGATGGGTTTGAGCCAGGTTAAATGGAATCGTTTTTCACATGTCTTTTTTACATAATCGTATATATGTTGTCGGTTAGTGCCAAGTTTTTTTAATGTGCCGGAACTGGTTTTGAGAATGACGTATAATCCGGTTCCGGTATATTCCGGATAAATATCTATTTCGCCATTAATCAGGGCGTCAAAACAAATTTTTGTACCCTGCAGTCCGGTTTTCAGTCCAACCGTCAAATTACTATAATTCTCAATGACTGTTTTAAACATTTGAGCCAGTATAAATTGCTCGGTAAAATTTTTCCCGCCAATAATAATAACCGGTTTACCCGACCGTATGACATCCGTTTTAAATCCTTTCTGTTTGAGAAAATTCCGGGCTACGACAGATGGTTTTTCATGTTTTTGATCGACCAGAAAGTTTAATCGGGTCATTTCCATATTATTTAATACGTTATGCAGACGATTTAGTATGTTTCCGACTTCTGGATATTTTTTCAAGGTTTGATCGCGGATAAGGGGAGCACAGTAATAAGGTGGGAAGTAATGTTTATCATCCTTTAAAACTTTGAGATGGAATGCTCGTATCCTACCATCTGTTGAATAGCCGACAATAGCATCAACCTTTTTATTCTTTAATGCTTGATAGAGAAGCGCTGAATTCATTTCAATAGTTGGAGGATTAATGTCGTACGTCTTTTTCAATCCGGGATAACCGTCGGCCCGTTCCGTAAATTCAGGTGTCAAGCCCAGTTTAAAATGATTTGTACTGGTCAGGTTTTGATAATAATAAGCCGGAATAACCAATAAAAAGAGCAGTGCCGTTATAACGATTAGTGGTTTTATGAGCGTTTGGATATGGTTTTGGATCAATCCAAGGATAAAATCAAAAAATAAAGCTAAAAGAGCTGCCGGCAGGGCACCGGCCATAATCATATACATGTTATTTAATGCGATGCCCCGAAATATGAATTCACCTAAACCACCGGCACCAATCAAAGCGCATAGGGTTGCGACTCCAACGTTAATCACAGTTGCGGTTCGTATTCCAGCAAAAATAACCGGTACGGCAAGGGGAAGCTGAACATTCGTTAAAATTTGAGTATCCGACATGCCCATTCCACGTGCCGCCTCAATTATTGATGCATCCACTTCCTCAATACCGGCATAGGTATTTCTAACAATTGGAAGTAAAGCGTAAAGGAAAAGGGCGACAATGGCAGGGGCGGCACCAATTCCCATCAAAGGAAGCAAAAAGCCTAAAAGTGCCAGACTCGGAATCGTTTGAATGACTCCTACCGACCCCAATACGGTCGACGATAATGATTTGATTCGTGTGATGATGATCCCAAGAGGAAGACCGATAATTATGGCAATAAAGAGCGCAACGATTGTTAAACCAATATGTTCGATGGTTTGATGATAAAGCTCAATACGGTTCGATATGATAAAATGTAGGAAGTGGGTCATTTTGCCATCCGTGTATTTGAAAACCGTCTCTTTAAATCATAAAAAGATCGAATGACATCCTGAGCCGAAAAATAGCCGATGGTTTCCTCCTTATGATCAATAATTTGGATGCAAGTTGCCTCGTCGATGTTTTTTAAGCTTTGGAAAACCTCAAGAAGTGATGCCTGAAGCGAAAAGGTGTAATCACAATGTTTGAGATCCACGACATTATGCAAATGAGGGAATAGGTCTTTTAATGAAAGAATACTTAATTCTAATTGAAAACGATTGGCTTGAAAAAAATCTTTACAAAAAGCATTTGCCGGTTTGAAAATTAAATCGAAAGGTGTACCAATTTGTTGCAGTTTTCCCTGATCAAGCAGAGCAATTCGATCACATAAATCAAAAGCTTCGAATACGTCGTGTGTGACCAATACCATGGTCTTTTGGATTTGTTTCTCTAACTCTTTGAACTCTTTTCGAATTTGATGACGGGTTATCGGATCCAGGGCACCGAAAGGCTCATCCAGCAATATCAATGGTGGATCGGCTGCTAAAGCACGGGCTAAACCAATACGCTGTTGTTGTCCACCACTCAATTCATGGGGATAACGATTTTTAAAATCATCAGGTGGAAGTCCGACCAATCGTAAAAGAAAATGAACACGTTTGCTGATTTTCTCATTATTCCAATTCAGTAATTTGGGAACAACTGCTATGTTTTCTTCGATCGTATAATGAGGGAAAAGGCCAGTATCTTGAATGACATAACCGATTTGGCGGCGAATACGTACGGGATCTAATTTAGTGATATCCTGACCATTGTAAATAATAGAACCGGAAGTTGGCTCGATGAGCCGGTTAATCATTTTAAGTGTGGTGGTCTTACCACTGCCACTTGTCCCGATTAATCCAAAAGTTTCATTCTTATGAATGCTAAGGGAAATATCGTCTACAGCTGTAGTGCTCCCATAACTTTTGGTAATTTTACACAGCTCAATCAAAACCCGGTCTTTTACGTGAATGTCAGATACTTCTCATAATACGTAGATAGGGATAGAACACAATAAAATCAACGAAAAATTAACTATGCCATTGACTTGAGATATTGTAAACTGAAAAGTTGGTTATCATCGGTCCACACTTTTTCCACCTCAAATAACCCTTCTACTAATTCGCGAAATTCCTTGAGTGTATATTTGTATGAATTTTCTGTATGGATCGATTCTCCTTTAGAAAAGAAAAAGGTGTTATTCCGAACGGAAACCGTTTGATTCTTTTTACTGATCAGATGCATCTCAATACGACCCTCTTTTTCATTAAAAACAGCCTGATGTTCAAATTGATCGAGATCGAATGTGGCATCAAATTCTTCATTCAGACGTCTCAGAATATTAATATTAAATTCCCCCGTAATTCCTTCGGCATCATTATAGGCAGCTTCTAAAATTTTCGGATCTTTTTTCAGATCTACTCCAATTAATAATCCACCATTTTCTCCAATAATATCAGAGACAAGTGTAAGAAAATGTCTCGCTTTACCAGGGGTGAAATTTCCAATTGTTGATCCCGGATAAAAAACGATTTTCTTTGAAAATGAGAAATCTAATTCCGGTAAGTTAAAAGGATGAGTATAATCGGTACTGTACGGAATAATACGTAAATCAGGATATCTTAATCGAAGCCTTTCAGCTGTTTTATAGAGGAATTCTTCTGAAATATCTATTGGGATATAGGCTGATAGAGAATTTAGGGAGTCCAGCAGGAGACGTGTTTTTGTACTGCTCCCGCTTCCCAATTCGATTAATAGAGCATTTTCATCAAAATAAGATAAGATATCATCTCTGTTATCGATGAGGATTTTGCTTTCAGTCCGGGTAGGATAATATTCATCCAATTCACATATTTGATCAAATAGCCGGGATCCCCGCTCATCATAAAATAACTTGCTTGGCAACTGTTTTTGTGGTTGGGATAACCCATTAATGACTTCCTTTAAATCATCTTCCTGAATTGAAACAGCGTCGTCTTTCATAAATAGTGATAAGTGGTTAATAAATGTTAGAGATTATTAGCCAAACGAATGCCCGTAAATTGCCAACGGGAGTCGGGATGGAAAAAATTGCGATAGGTATTCCGAATATGACTAATAGGAGTAGCACAAGATCCTCCTCGCAAGACCATCTGATTTGCCATAAATTTACCATTGTATTCGCCTAATGCTCCAGGTAATGGTTGGTAACCGGGATAGGGTAGATATGCGCTTTGTGTCCATTCCCAAACATCTCCAAATAATTGATTTAATGAGTTACTCGAACTACTTTTTAATGGAATGGGATGAAACTGTTTTTGTTCTACAAAATTTCCTTCGATGGGTACGTGTTCCGATGCGATTTCCCACTCAAATTCAGTAGGCAAACGCGATCCCGACCATCGTGCAAAAGCATCCGCTTCATAATGACTAACGTGGCAGACAGGTTCGGCTGGATTGATTTTTCGGGGACCTTGCAAGGTAATTATCCACCATTCATCTTCACGTTTTTCCCAATAATAGGGAGATTTCCATTGTTCATTTTTCACAACGTCCCATCCATCCGACAGCCATAATTCCGCCCGGTCGTAACCGCCGGCATTCATGAATTCCAAATATTCCGCATTCGTTACCAAGCGATTTGCCAGTTTAAAGGGCTGAATATAAGTTTTGTGTCTTGGAAGTTCGTTATCAAATGAAAAACCGTTTCCATTATGACCAACTTCATAAATTCCTTCATCGAATGTAACCCATTTTAAATCATAAACATGATCACTAAGTTCAATCGCTCGATCCTGATAAGCGGGATACAAAGGGTTCATCGAAAAAACATGTTTAATATCCGTAATCATAAGCTCCTGATGCTGCTGCTCATGATTAAGTCCGATCTCAATAACTTCGTACAAACGTTGGGTATCATCCGTTTTGGGATTCTCAAGTAAGGATAACATTTGTTCATCTATATATTTACGATAATCATAGACTTCATGTACCGTAGGACGTGATATCAATCCTCTTTTGGGGCGGCAATGCCGCTCCCCTGCCTGTACGTAATAGGAATTAAACAGATAGGCAAACCTTGGGTGATACGAAGAATAGTTCGCAATGTATTCTGAGAGGATAAAAGTCTCAAAAAACCAACTTGTATGAGCTAAATGCCATTTAGTTGGACTCACATTCGGCATGGTCTGGATAACGTAATCTTCAGTCTTAAGAGGGTTACAAATATTTTCCGTTTGTCTTCTCACTTGAACATAACGTTTCTTCAATTTTTTGAAATTGTCAGAGTGCAATGCTTTACTGTTCTTTTGAGTTGTTTGTATAGGCATTTCCATGTTATTGTCTCCTGCTGCACATCAATACATTACAAAGATATTGGTTAAGTAATTTGTCATCTCATGAGTATTTAACAGATATAATTCAATAAGTGGAAAAATCGTTCGATGATATACAGCCTGTGAAAAAATAACAATGCAAGCGACAAGGCACCTTAATTTTTTAATTGTTTTTGAGTTTTGTTGAAGAGCTTCTCTCCCTGTCGCGGATTTATCCGTGAAAGGGAGAACTTGTCCCGATCCTTTCGGGAGAATGAGAGTGGGTCAGCAGAGCATAATTGCGCGAAGCACCTAAATTAATTTAGGGTATCCAAAATTGATTTAAAGTTTTCACACAGGCTGATAACCCATTAATAATGGATCTTTGACCCCTTTTAATTTACCCCGATACGATCAAATAGTAATTTCAGATATTTTATTTATGTATTTAAAGAAGACTATGCCAAACCGTTCTTTTGCCCAATAGCTGCTTTTTCGCGACTTAGAAATCCTCAAATATGGGAAATATACTGCGGCTTCGATGTTGCTCCGGCTTTGAAAGCCAACAAAATCCCTGGTTTTGCAAAGCTTTTCTATATAAATCCATTACGCACAATGGGATAAAAAAATAGATATGGATAGAGTAAGTTGGCGAAACGACAATAATAAGACCGTTTTCAAGAATATTTAATGATATGTATGCCAATTAATTATAACTATTTATACTAAAATTGACTTAATGTCTCTAACAGGGTTGACATTTTGCCATATAACTGGTTTTTTTCGACTGTCAAACCTTTCTACTGACTGTTAGATACCTGCCAAGATTTTTTAGATTTTATGACTATGAATAATGTAATTAACCGGATTACAAGAGATGAGAGCCTGATGTTAAAAACTCGTATCATCCTAACTGATGAGTTATTAACCCATTTGTATGGGAATCGCTACTTATGTCGGCAAAAAGTAATGAATTTAATTTATTTGTTTGAATATCATTTGAGTCTGACAGAGATAAATGGTGTTTATTATCGTACGTTATCGGGTCCGGCAAACTACCACATGCTCGACGAAATAGAACAGACATTAAAAAATATTGGTTGGAGTAAAACCAAAGAAGTAGAAAGCGAGTCTTTATATAGAAGTTATATTCGTACGGATGAATGGCAAGATATCAATTATACCGAATTAGAATTAGAACAGGATTGGCAGGAAAAGGTTTCGGAAATTCGTCGTTTTGCTAAAGTCATGAAACCAATGACAAATGAAGATACGATGATGATAACAACGGTCTATGCAGCATGGAATGATTTAAAATTGTCTGGGATTTCATTTTCCGATAACGATATCCTTCGGTCTATTATGGATGATTGGAATATGACATATCATCAAATATCCCGTTTTAACTGGAGAAAAACATTGGCCTGGTTGAGATCAGCCGAAATTTTACCTCGCGGGAATGGACGCAAAACAATCCCATTAAACCACAAAAGTAACTGAATTAAAATGTTTAATCTCAAGACTTTTCATTTCGAGAGGGTTTTTCAGATTTATCTTGAAATCATTATTATCTGTTGACTATCATCTGGGTTTTTGAACCGTTCTACACCTTAGCCCGGATTATTCACCGAAGGCTATGCCAAACCGTTCTTTTGCCCAATATCTGCATTTTCACGGCTTCAAAATTCTCGAATCCCGAAAGCATTCGGGATGTTGCGGTTCCGAAATCGCTCAGGCTTTGATATTGAATAAAATCCCTGGTTTTGCAAAGCCTTCTTACCTTTCATTACATAAATTAGATTTATCCGGTGTCCTATGTTAGTTGATCTTTTTTTTAAACCATTTTCTGAGGCTAAAAATAAAGCCGTAATGGTCGACGGACATAATATTGATGGATTAGTGCTCAGCCATTGGAAAAATAATCGAACTCCTGCACCATTAAAAGCTGATACAAGTGCTGAATCTGTTTTAAAATTGGTAACCTCGGGAAATGCCGATAAATACATAAAGGAATTGAATGTCGTTACTGCGACTCATTTCGATATTGATGGATTTGTTGGGGTTGCAGCCATTCTAAATCCATTTTTTGCAAAGAAAAATTACGATTTACTAAAGCGAGTAGCCGAATTAGGTGATTTCAGGAAATTTAAAACGGATGAAATGGGAATTCAGGCATTGAAAATTTGTTGTTTAATCAATGGACTTGAATATGAGCTTTATGAAGCTCCTTTTAATGAATACCGGCAGGGAAAACGATATAAGTCGGTGGCTAAACCTAAGTTTGAATACTTCATACCGAAATTAACTGATCTGATCTATAATCATGAAAATTATCCAGCGTTTTATGAAGATGAATACCAAAAAGTATTGTCAGATATCGAATATATCGAAAAAGGAAAGGTTACGATTGAGGAGTTTCCCAAGCTTGATTTAAGTATTATCGTAAGTGGCCGGCCGCTTCACTATTATGCCTCATTCAGCTACGCAAAGCATGATCGCGTAATATCAGTTATTGAACCAGAAAATTATGTGGAATTCGAGCACAAATATTACACCTGGGTAGATATTGTAAGTCGAAAAACCCGGCCAAGGATTGATTTATCGGATATTGCAGATGTCCTTACAGAAAAAGAGAGTAGTCAAATAAAATGGTTTTTTACGGGAATAGAAGATACAGCGGCGATGTTGTACCCATCAGAAAATTCGAATATTGAAAAAGTAAATTTATACAAATCAATGTATCGTCGTCCACGTGTTCAATCTACCATTCCATTTGAACAAATCATAAATCTCATAAAAAATGTCATTCGGGAAAAGGATTCAAACTGATGAATTTAATGCGAGGTAAATCTGGTAGGTCTTTATAAAGCGTTCCCCAATTCAAGTATTATATATTGAGTCTACACTAAAAAAGTTTTTTGACTAAAGAAAGTGTTGAATACGGCTCAAAAACAAGGCCTATAAATTAATTATGTTTTTTTAGAGCGAACTCATATATGAGTGTGGTGAATATCTTTCCATATCAGATAACTAATGTATTTAGCTAAATGGTATAAAATGGGTTAAATAAGCGTGGGGACGAACAAGGTTTAACCCGAATTATTCACGTAACCAAAAAGAGACAAGATCTATTATATTGTAAATTTAATGACTTATAAAAATAACTTGTTCCTCAATATTGAGGAATCTAAAAAGAGCTGCGAAATGTTGCCGTGTTCTGAGTTGAATTTAAAAATGCTTAATCAATATACCTATGTACGTTTCATGCGCATTTTTAATCCCGAAAGCTTCGGAACACAACTAAATTTCTTGGTGAATAATCCGGATTAAGGAAATAGATAAGAATCAATAGCCGAATTTCTTTTTTCTCATATATATTAATTAGTTAATCAATTAGGATTACGGTTAAACCCGAATTATTTACGTATATAACAAGAAACAATACAAGAAGCCTATTGTAAATAAAAGAACTTGTAAAAAAGAACTCTTTCCTCAATATTGAGGACTCTTAAAGAGCTGCGAAATTTTGCTATGCTCTGCGTTGAAGTTAAAAATACATAATCAACGTACCTATGTACGTTTCATGCACATTTTTAAATCCGCTTTGATCATATCAAAATTTCTTGGTGAATAATCCGGGTTATAAAAGAAATTTTTAATAAAAATAAAAGAAATTCATAAGTTATAGCAGCCTTGAGAGCCGTCTATAAACAAAATTAACGGAATGGAAGTAAGCATTCTATTTAAAGGATTACTTGCCGGTATAACAATTGCTATGCCATTAGGGCCGGTAAATTTATTATGTATTCATCGAACTCTGGCAAGAGGGAGTAAAAACGGACTAATTTCCGGATTAGGGGCTGCTGTAGCAGATACCATATATGGTACTATTGCGGGTTTCGGTTTAACTTTAGTCTCGACGTTTTTATTGGATCACGAGAATTATTTACGGGTTATTGGCGGACTTTTTATACTGATTTTAGGTATTAAAGTATTTTTATCTCATCCCAAAGATGAGGAGCTGAAAACAGATAACAAGAGTTTATTAAGAGCATTTACATCCACTTTTTTCCTTACGATTACAAATCCACTTACTATAATAGCTTTTCTGGCCATCTTTGCTGGGTTGGGGTTGACAACGAAAAGTATCAACACTTTTCAGGCGACTCTTTTAGTAACGGGGGTTTTTTTGGGATCATCCGTTTGGTGGAGTCTATTGAGCAGTGGTGTAAATATGTTCAGAGATAAATTCACGGATGATAAACTACTTAAAATAAATCATATCGCAGGTACGGTAATAGGAATTTTCGGTATTGCTCTAATGATCTCTCTATTTTTTAAAATAAATATAGGGTAAGAAAGTTTATTTATAGACAAGGGCTCAATAATCAATACTAAATAAATTATTGAGCATTTGGAATTTTACTAATAGAAAAATATTTTATTACAACTGGGGTAAATATTTTAGGTTGAGAAAGACTTTGTAAAACCCATGATCTTTTCAAGATCAAAGCCTGAACGACTTCGAAAGCGCTGTATGTTTACCATATTCGAGGATTTCGAAGTCGAGAAAATGTAGATATCGGGCAAAGGAACGGTTTTGCAAGGCGTCTTAGAGATATAATCAGAAGGTTCCACTGGCATTCAATGATTACACAAAAATGGTGTTTTTTGTATGGAATCGGGTTCTAATGATCGAATTAATAAAAAATTAAATTTTCTTAAAAATAATTGTAACAAAACGGAAGGTCATATCTCTATACTATAGTATGTGAGTAAATTCTTAAGCTATGGTAAAATAAAAGTATTAAAATTTGAAATGTGTGTGGAATTATTAGTGGAATGGAAAAAATAAAATATAATAAATCGCTTGAAGAAAAGATTGACAATTATGTCAATGGTCAATTGAATGATGAAGAGATAGAGCAGCTATGGGGCGAAGTTATTCATGATCCCTATTATTATGATTATATGATAACAGCCGCCAACGTTAAGAAATTAAATCAGCAGAGAAAGAAAACAAACGTTCATAAAATTGGCACTTCAAAGCGAAACAAATTCTATTGGATGGCTGCTGCTGCTTCAATTGCAATTTTAATCGGAGTTTTAAGTGTAGTCCTCTTTCAATCACCCAATGTTAATAATGGTCAGCTGAAACCATTAAATGAATTATCCCTCAAAAATGTTAGATCCGTTGAGGTATTAAAAGATAATGCTGAGTCCCAAATTAAAAGGGGGATTAATCTGGCTAATAGTGGTAAAGTTCAAAAAGCGCTGTCATTACTGGAATCTGTAAAAGAAAATAATACTAAAGCCAGTATAAAGGCTTCTGTGGAAATGAATATTGGGATTATAAATTATAATCATAAAAATTATGCAAAAGCTTTAAATGCTTTTAATAATGTGATATCACTCTCAGAAAACAATGTTTTGATGAGAGAAAAAGCTTATTGGTATGCTGGCAACACGTATATGCAGCTTGGTCAGCTTAAAAAGGCACAGAAAACCATTAGGAAAGCTTATAATTTAAATGGTGCTTACAGACGAATTGCTGGAAAATATCTTAAAAGACTGAATAAGGAACTTTCGACAAAGTAGAATTACGATTTTATTATAGATTTTTAAAAAAGGGAAGAAGTAAATTTCTTCCCTTTTTTTGGTGGACAGACCAAAGTGGAAGTTGAATTAAATAGAATGGGTATCGGATCTACGGTTTTAAAAAAAGCTGGTGGATGATGTCGTCTGAATTTTGCAGAAGAAATAAAACTTTTCTGGATACAGACGGGATATGTAGACGAACAACGATAAGTGCACCGGTAGAGACCTGTGAAATATACAGAGTTACCAGCGATGAGTTTTTATGAATTGTAGTGTTTGGTGTGTATTCTAACCTGCTCCGAAGACTTTATATGTCATAGTCGGACACAAATTTGGGAAAGCTTACAATCTGTCGAAATTAATGGACTCTCAGTGTAAATAATATATTATAAGAAGGCTTTGCAAAACCAGAGATGGGCAAAAGAACGGTTTTGCAGAGGCTTCTATAACATGGCAATTATAACTCTACAACTTATTGCTTTTTCTGATAATTATAATAAGAGAAACCAAGTAATAGTGTTGCTAATATTATACCAGCAATGATATAATATCTCTCATAAGGATTTTTGGGGAATAGAGGAGAAGCGTCTCCGGTTACCACAAAAGATCCCCATCTGTAAGGATTTGAATTACCTGTATCAAGATAAAAAAGTTTGGCTTTCCGAAGTGCCTGAGCTTTAGAATATCCCTGTTTAAGATACTTATAAAATTTTATTGAGATATTTGCAGCATTTTGGTCGTTTATACTCCATAAATTAAGGACGAGGCTTTGTGCACCGGCATAAGTTAATGCACGGCTTAGACCAATCATTCCACTCCCCGTGATATAATCTCCCGCCCCTGATTCACATGAGCTCAGCATAATCATTTTACTATCAAGATTCATTTCGAATAATTCATAGGCATGAACTTCTCCATCATCTTTGAAGGTCTTTTTCTTTAAGTGAGGATCCTGATTCAAGTAAATGACCGAAAACAGAGGATCTTCATAATAAACTTCACTGTGTGTTGCTAAATGAATGATTCGAGTTGAAGAGACCCATTTACGGAATGCTTTTTCGGTTCCCTGTTTACCAAGAAACATTTTTTTCTCGTTGGCGGGAAAAGGGAGTAGTGAATCAATCTTAGAGACCTCAACTTGAGTATAAGGCAAGGGCGCTAATGTTCTATCGCCTGACAATGTGCTTGATAACCCTCCAAATTTGCTTATGCCGATTCCCAGGAAATCCGTTTTATAGTGTGGATTTCTTTCATGAAAGGTATGATTAAAGCTCTTTAAGGATGTATAGTAACTGATTGGATGATCTTCGATAAGATAATGAGCCGCTCCATAGCTATATCTGGAATCGACGTGAGCGATAGGTAAAATGCCAATAGGTAATTCATATAAAAAACCATCCGGCACAACATCCAGTTTGTTGTATCTTTTCAAATTTATTTTAGAAAACAATTTTTCATAGATCCAACCCAAACGCTTAAGATTAGTATTACCTTTATGTAATTCTTTGATCACATGTTTGATCGTATCAATTTGAGCCTTTTTAAATGTTAATGTATCAAATTTTGTAGAATGACGAGTAATAGTAGCCAGGTAATATTGATTATTGAATTTAGTAAAATAGAGAATAGCTTCATGTGCCTTTAAATGGCTTTTAATAGCAGTAACATTGATACTCGAGTTATCATTATTTTTGAGAATTTTGGATTCTAACTGCTTCTTTTCCGTTATGAGCTCTTCCAGTTTATTTTGAAGATTAATCCGCTGACTCTTACTCGCTTTTTGAATTTTCGAGCGCAAAGTTTCAATATAATCACCTAATTTTTTATCACGTATAAGCTCTTTCTCTGTAAAAATGTTTGATTTCAGAAGATTGCTGTTGGAATAACGGGCTTTGTTTACGGTCTTGATCTTGTCAAGAATTCTCAAAGCAGAATCATAATCAGATTTTTTGATTAAAAGACTTGCTAACAGCTTAAAAGTTTTAAGATCATAATTATTTAATAACACATAACCACTCTGCTTTTCAGCACTATTCTTCGCCCGATTTAAAATA
>Ga0102962_1000694_pt1 | contig 14857 bp, 16 predicted proteins | sample SalPonF2_C_D2_MG_FD_84519 | JGI IMG/M metagenome (GOLD analysis project Ga0102962, IMG submission 84519) | Salt pond soil microbial communities from South San Francisco under conditions of wetland restoration - Salt Pond MetaG SF2_C_D2_MG ...
AAACGCCAGAGAACGCTTGCCCGTTGGCCCTTCTCGCCGGCGAGGGGGTGACGAGAAACACTTGCGCCCCTGAAGATCATCGCGTAGACTGAGCCGTTCCGAAAACTCTGTGAGGAATTTTCGTAACTCGGGCGCACGCCCGGAAATCTGTAGAGCCTCGCAAGACGAGGCAGTAAGTGAAGGTAGGAAACATGGCAAGCGGAAGAGTCAAGTGGTTCAGCGCTGAAAAGGGCTACGGCTTCATCGAGCAGGGCGACGGCGGTCCCGACGTGTTCGTCCACTTCTCGGCGATCCAGGGCGAAGGCTTCCGGAACCTCAACGAAGGGGACGAAGTCGACTTCGACGTCGAACAGGGGAAGAAGGGGCTGCAGGCCGCCAACGTCGTCGTGACCAGCGCGGCGCCGGTGAGTGGGCGCGCTCAGCGCTACTAAGACCGACACCAGAACACAACAGGACGGCGTCCGGCTTCGGCCGGGCGCCGCTCTTCGTTGGGGAGCGCGGATACCGCGCGCTCCCGCGGCCGCCTGCCGCGGCCCGACGCGAAGGGGGCAGCCGCGTTCGCGACTGCCCCCGCTCTAGAAGGTTGCGGCTCGTCCTACTTCGAGACGCTCGACACCAGCCAGTTGCCGGCCGGGTCGGTCACCATGCCCGTCACGTTGGGCTTGGTGAAGGCGATGAGCTGGCCGAAGTTCTGCCACAGCGGGATGAACGGCACGTCGGTGGCGCTCAACTGCTGGACCTGCTCGTAGTAGGTGGCGCGTACGTCCTGCTTGGTCGAGGCGCGCGCCTCCTTGATGAGCTTCTGGTACTGGGCGAAGTCGGGCGCCTTGTCCCAGAAGGTCCCCAGGCTCTGGGTAGAGTCCACCAGCCAGGGCGCCAGGAAGTTGTCGGGGTCGATGAAGTCGGGGTACCAGCCGAGCGTGAAGAAGCCCAACGCACCCTGCGACATGCGGGTGGTGTAGGTGCCCCAGTCGAGCGCCGACAAGTTCAGCTTGATCATGCCGGTCTGCTCGAGGCTGGTCTTCAGCACCGCCGCCACGTCGGGCTCGGTCGAGCCGTAGTGCCCGGTGGGGTACCACAGCGTGATGGTGAGCGGGTTGGAGGCGCTGTAGCCGGCCTTCTGCAACAGCTCCTTGGCCTTCGCGACGTCGCGCTGCGGGAAGACATCCTTGCTGCTCCACATACCCGGAGGCACCATCGAGTAGAGCGGCTGGTTGATGCCCGAGAAGACGTCGTTCACGATCGCCTTGCGGTCGACGGCGTAGGAGATGGCCCGCCGCACGTCGACGTTGTCGAAGGGCTTCTGGGTGACGTTGAACAGCAGGTAGCGGATGCTCAACGAACCGGAGGGCTTGACCTCCTTGAAGTTCGCGTCCTTCGCGAGGCTGGTGACGTCCTGCGGGTTGAAGCTCCGGTAGCCGATGTCGATGGCGCCGGACTGCAGCGCGGAGCGCAGCGCCGAGGCGTCGGAGTACATGTTGTAGATGACGCGCGGCTCCTTGGGCTGGGCGCCCCAGTAGCCCTTGTAGGCCTCGAGCACGACCCGCTGGTTGGGCACGTACGACACCAGCTTGTACGGGCCGGTGCCGGCGTACTTGCCCTTGGCGAAGCTGTCGGCCGGCGTGCTCTTCGGCGACATGATCATCACCGGGCTGATCGGCGGCGCCAGGCGCGCCAGGAAGGTCGCGTCGGGCTGGTTGAGGGTGAACACCACGGTGTTGGGATCGGGGGCGGCGATGCTCTTGATGTCGCCCTTGATGAGCCCCACGGCACCCTTGGGGCCGTCGAGCTTGAGCGCGCGCTCGAACGACCACTTCACGGCCTGCGCGTTCATCGGCGAGCCGTCGGTGAAGGTGACGCCCTGCCGCAGGTGGAAGGTGTAGGTCAGGCCGTCACTGGAGATGTCCCACGAGGTGGCCAGCGAAGGCTCGATCGTGGTGCCCCCCGGCTGAAGCTTCACGAGGCCCTCGGCCGTCTGGGCGAGCACGTTCCACGTGAAGAAGTCGTAGGAGTTGGCCGGCGAGAGCTCGGTCACGGAGTCTGTCGTACCGACGGTGAGAACGCCGTTCTGGGCGAACGCCAGGCCGGTCGCTGCGAGGAGCAGCGTTAGGAACAATCGAAAGCGCATAACATGTGCCTCCTTCCGGGCCCCCCATTCTGGCAGGTGTTTTCATTTGATTCATTTGAATCTCGCGACCTGCTCGAGCGCCGGCGCGGAGGGGCCCGTTCCCGCCCGGCTCAGCTCTGGGGTCCCACCGCCTCCCCGATCCCCTCGCCGAGCAGGTTGAAGCCGAGCGAGGTCACGACGATCGCGATGCCGGGGAAGGTGATGAGCCACCAGTAGCCCGATTGCAGGAAGGCCTGCCCGTTCTGGATGTCGAAGCCCCAGTCGGGGGTGGGCGGCGGCAGGCCGAAGCCGAGGAAGGCAAGACCTGCCTCGGTGAGGATGGCGTCGGCGATGTTGAACGAGACGATCGCCATCAGCGCGTTCAGGGTGTTGGGCGCGATATGGAAGCGGAGCATGCGCACGCCGCGGGCGCCGAGCGCCCGGGCGGCCTCCACGTAGGCTTCCTCGCGGACCTTGAGGGTCTGGCCGCGCGCGACGCGGAAGTAGGTCGGGATGTAGACGATGGCGATCGCGGCGACCATGTTGAGCACGCCGGGTCCCAGCATGGCGACGATGGTGATGGCCAGGATCAACGCGGGGAAGGAGTAGAGCGCGTCCATGACCAGCGACAGGATCCGGTCGAGGCGCCCGCCGGCGTACCCCGAGGTCCAGCCCAGCGTGGCCCCCAGGAACAGCGAAAGGAGGGTCGAGGTGAATGCCACCTCCAGAGGGATGCGGCCGCCGTAGATCACCCGCGACAGCACGTCGCGCCGGAGCTGATCGGTGCCCATCCAGTGCGCCGCGCCGGGCGCGGCGAGCCGGTCGGCGCCGGGCGCGGTGGGGCTGTAGGGGGCGAACAGCGGCGCGGCCACCGTGAGCAGGGCGACGATGCCGATCAACACGATGCCGGCCACCAGCACCCGCCTGCGGCCCAGCCACGCCGCCAACGGCGCCACCGCCACGCGACTGCCGTTCACAGGCTCGGTCATCAGCTGAACCTCACACGGGGATCGACCAGGGCGTAGCAGAGGTCGACGATCAGGTTGACGCTCGCGATGAGCACGGCGATCACCACGACGGTCCCCTGGATGGCGTTGAAGTCGCGGGCCTTGATGCTCTGCAGCAGGAAGCTGCCGATGCCGGGCCAGCTGAACACCGCCTCGGTGAGCACCGCGCCGCCCATCAGGATGGCGAACTGGATGCCCACCACCGTGATGATCGGGATGAGAGCGTTGCGCAGCGCGTGCTTGAGCACCATGGCGCGCGCCGGGAGGCCCTTGGCGCGAGCCGTGCGCACGTAGTCGAGATCGAGGACCTCGATCAACGCCGCCCGCGTGACCCGGCCGACCAGGCCGGAGAGCGCCAGCCCCAGGGTGAAGGCGGGGAGCAGGAGGTGCTCCAGCGCCTGGCCCAGCAACGCCCACTGGCCGCGGAGCACGGCGTCCAGCACGACGAACCCGGTGATGGGCTGGAAGAAGGCGGCCGACACGGGGTTCAGCTGCAGGCCGGTAGGGAGCCACTTGAGGAAGATCCCGAAGACCATCTGCAGCATCAGGCCGCTCCAGAAGATAGGGATGGCGTAGGTGCCGATGTGGGTGAAGCGCAGCAGCTGGTCGACGAAGCCGCCCTGGCGCAAAGCGGCCCAAACGCCGGTGGACACGCCGATGAGGCCGGCGATGAACAGGCCGGAGAACGACAGCTCCAGCGTGGCCGGCAAGTGCAGGGCGATCTGCGACGTCACCGACATGCCCGACGAGAACGACTCTCCCAGGTTCCCGTGCGCGACGCCCCACAGGTAGCGCGCGTACTGTACGTAGATGGGCTGGTCGAAGCCGAGACGGTGCTCGTACTGGTGGATCAGCGCGACGGGCACGTTGCGTCCCCCCAGGATGACCAGGACGGGGTTGCCGGGCATGACGTGCAGAACCAGGAACACCACGGTCAACAGGATGAGGACCATGGGGAGGGTCAGCAGCACACGGGTGAAGGCATAGCGCAGGAGTCCCATGAACGACCGCGTGCATGATAGTTCCAACCGACCGGCCGGTCAACTCGGGCCGGCACGCGAACGCGCGCACGGGACACGCTTCCCGCGTGCAGAGCGCGTCGTCAGTCGTCGGCGAGGCGGTCGCGGCGGCGCTTCGCGAGGTACTGCTGGCCGGCGGTGGCGCACACGAACAGCACCAGGAACACCAGCCCACCGGCGACGGTGGCGACCACGGTCGGCTCGGAACCCGCCACCACCACGATCAGCGCTCCCAGCGCGGTGCTCACCACCGCCACCGGCAGCACCGCCACCACGGCGCCGCGCAGGGTGCCGTGCTCCAGCAGGCCGGCGCGGGCGCGTTCGAGCGCCAGCACCACGTTCACGACCGCGAACAGCAGCGCCACGTCGAGGTAGCCGGCGGGCGGGACGTGCACCACGAACTGCTCGACCAGCAGGAGCAGCAGCAGGCCGAGGTAGAGCACCACCAGGGTGCCGGAGTTCCGCTCGTGGCCCTCGAGGGCGGAGGCCGGCACCGAACGGCGGCCCCTCATGTCGGCCGCCTCTGCGAGTCCCCTGCCCGCACCAGCCTCCCGGCGGCGCACCTGCGATGGTCCGAACCCGACAGCACGACCATGCGGCATCTTGGACCCGCCCGGCCGGGCGCGGCCAGGGGCGAAAGTCCTTGGGCCGACGCGGACGGGCGCCCGCGATGGGGCCACCATCGCGGGCGCCGCCCTGCCGAAAGGTCCCTGCCGAGGTGTCCCTGCCGAGGCGTCAGCTGGGCGGTCCCGGCTCGTCCTTCCTCTCGCCCGCGGGGGCCTTGGGGCCCTTCCCGGCCTTGCCGGCCTGGGCGGCGGCGATCTTGCTCACCAGGTCGGGCATGTGCTCGAACAGATCGCCCAGGGCGCCCTTCCGGCTCGGCGCCGCGAGGATGGAGAGCTCGCCCCCCTTGACCACGATGAACGCGGCCGGCTCGACCTTGACGCCGCCGCCACCGCCGCCGCCGGTGCCCTTGCCCTGGCCCTTGGTCGCGTCGCCGCCCTCGCCCTCGCCGCTGCCCCCGCCGAAGCCCACCGACACCCGCGAGATGGGGATGACGGTGTGCTCGCCGAGCTGCAGCGCGTCGCCGATCACGGTCTCGGTCCTGGCCAGCGTGCCGATCTCGTCGATCAGGGTCTTCAACAGGTCCTGTACGCTCATGTCGTCTCGTTCCTTCCTCCCGCCTCGGGGGCGGGGCGAACCCTGCTCTTCGTCGACGCGGGCCGGCGCCGCGCCCGGCGCACGACCCACCACAGCCGCAGCGCCAGCAGCGCCACGATCAGGGGCTGGAAGCGGAGCGCCGCCTCACCCTCCAGCCGCGGCACCTCCCCTTCGAAATCGACCCGCACCTCGGCGCCGCGCCGCAGGCGCGCCGGCAAGGCGCCCCAGCCGGCGTAGGCCACGCCGCTCGCCCACCCCGTCCACGCCGGGTCCGGGCTGGCGATGACGGCGCGGGCGCGGAAGCGCCGGACGTTCACGCGCCGCACGAAGGCGCGCAGCGCCGCGAAGATCCGCCGACGGTCCCGCCACAGGCGGGCCGGCGCGAGGCGCGGGCGGGGCCGTTTCCTGCCCTTGCGCGACGCCCGCCGGCGGCGGCGCGGCGACCGCTCCCCCTCCCCCGGCGTGGACCGGCGCAGGCGCAACGACAGCAACCGGATCTCCAGGCTCCGGTCGGCAACGTCGTAGCCCAGCCGCAGGCCCGGGCCGGCCACGGCGAAGCGGCGGGCGTCGTCGCTCCAGACGCCCTCCAGCTCCACCGGCACCAGGAGAAGCAGCGCCACCGCCGCCAGCAGCAGCGCCAGCAGCGCTCCCACGACGAGGGCGGTCCAGATCAGAACGGCGATCACGGCTCTCTCCCAGCCCGACGGCGTCGCCGCCGACAAGGGGAGCATGCACGGCCGCCGCGCACGACGGGTCGGTGGATTTCCGACGGCCGCCGTGGGACGCGCCCGTCTTGCGCGCGCTCGCGCCGGGTGCCCGTGGCGCGATCGCCGCCCCGCACGACGTGTATGCTGGGCGCCACACGCTCGCAGGTGGTCAAGGGAGGTCGTCCCACTCGAGGGTCCGCCTCCCCGCCGCGCGTTCACGGGAGGTTCGATGCGCAGGTTCCTCGCTGTCCCCCTGGTCTACGTCGCCGTCGCCCTGGTGCTGGGCACGCCGTCGCCGGCCCTCGCCCAGAACACGCCCGCACAGGCCCGCTGGGCGCGGACGTTCGGCAGCGACCAGGCCGATCACGCCGCCGGCGTCGCGGTGCGGCCCGACGGCACCGTCGTGGTCGCCGGCTTCACCGAGGGCACGCTGCCCGGTGCCACCAGCGCCGGCGCGAGCGACCTGTTCGTGGCCTCCTTCGACGCCGGCGGGCAGCGGCAGTGGGTGCGGCAGTTCGGCGGACGCGGCGCCGATCACGCCACCGGCGTGGCGGTCGACGCGCAGGGCGACGCCTACGTCAGCGGCTTCACCAGCAACCGCCTGCCGACCGCCGACAGCGTGGGGGCGGGCGATGCGTTCCTCGCGAAGCTCGGCCCCGACGGCACGCTGCTGTGGCTGCGGCAGTTCGGCACCAGCGGAGCCGACTACGCGCGCAGCGTCGCGGTCGACGCGACCGGCAACGTGTTCGTGGGCGGCGACACCAACGGCACGCTCGCCGGGAACGTGAGCTCCGGAGGCGACGGCGACGCCTTCGTGGCCAAGTTCGACGCCAGCGGCGACCTGGTGTGGCTGCGGCAGTTCGGCAGCACCGCGGCCGACAAGATCACCGCCGTGGCGACCGATGCCCGAGGGGACGTGCTGGCCGCCGGGACCACCGGCGGAAGCCTCCCAACGAACCGCGCCCTGGGGGGCAGCGACGCCTTCATCGTGAAGCTCGACGGCAACGGCGCGCGCGTGTGGCTGCGGCAGTACGGCAGCCAGGGCGCCGACTACGCCTACGCCGTCGCCGTGGACCGGAGCGGCGGCGCCTTCACCACCGGCTTCACCTACGGAAGCATGCCGGGCAATGCCAGCAGCGGCAACATCGACGGCTTCCTCGCGCATTTCGACGCCAACGGCAACCGCACCATGGTGCGGCAGTTCGGCGACGACGGCGCGGTGTTCGGTTACGCCGTCGCCCTCGACGCCGCCGGCAACCTCCTGGTGGGCGGCTGGGCGGACCTCGACCCGCTGGGGAGCAGCGCCGCGACGGGCCCGTGGCGGGCGTACGTAGCGACCTTCGACGCGCAGGGCACGCCGCGCGGGGTGCACCAGTTCGGCACCAGCGGCATGGAGCAGCCGCTCGGCCTCGCGGTCGACGGGACCGGCGACGTCTACGTGACCACCTCGGGCGTGCTGCCGCCGGGCGGGACGCCGGCCGACACCGATACCAGCCCGCGCCCGCCCGCCGGCGCCAACGACGTGCTGCTGCTGAGCTACCCGCCCTGAGGCGACGGCGCGGATGGCGCGCGCGTGCGGGGCTCACGGCCGCCGAAGCGGGTCATGCGCACCGCGCCCAGCGCCACCAGCGCCAGCAGAAAGCCGGCGAGGCCGCCCAGCACGGGGACGAGCTGCAGCACCAGGAGCGCCAGCGAGAGCGAGAACGCGCCCACGCCGGCGCGCAACGGGGGCGTCCAGGACTGCTTGAAGCTCACGGCGAGGTAGTTGCCGACGGCGTCGCCGAAGGCGATGAAGCCGAACAGCACGGTGGCGTAGAGCAGCATGCCGCCGGCGATCGCCAGCGGGATGCCGATGAGCGTCACGGCCAGCAGCACCAGCACCACGAGGGCCACCAGGAACGTCACGAAGCCGTCGAGGCCCGCGCTTCCCGGGCGGCGAAGCATGGTGTCGCGCACCCGCCCCACCCGCAGCGGCAGGCCCGCCATCAGGAGCGCGGCCACCAGGCCCAGCGCCAGCGAGCGGAGCACGGCGTCGCCGGGGCTGCGTGCCGCCACCGCACGCGTGGCCACACCGGCCGGCGCACGCATGCCGGCGGGCAGGGAGAAGGTCACGGGGGCTCCGTCGCCGGCCTCGACCGTGCCCTCGACGCGCGAGCCCGCCGACGGGTCGTAGGCCGCGTAGAAGGTGTGGACGTCGCCCAGCACGTGGGCGGTCGGCCCCAGCGCCAGGGCGCCGCCGTAGGCGTGCACGGTGCCGGTCACCCGGCCGTCGACCACGGTGCTGCCCCCCACCGCCGTGAGCGTGCCGTCGAGCGTCGCCCCGGCCTCGATCGCCACCGAGGTGCCGATGGCGGTGAGGTCGCCGCGTAGCGTCTGCCCCGCCACCAGGGCGTAGCTGCCGCCGACCACCACACCGGGCGAGCGGTCGGGCAGCGTCTGCGCGGGCGCCGCGCCCAGACCCGCCAGCAGCGCCAGCGCCAGCAGGGCGGCCCCCCGCCGGCCCAGCATCGATCTCCTCGTCATGACCCACCCCTTCCGGTGCGCAACGGCGCACGCCCCTCCCTCGCGGGCGGCCGCGTCGTCCCTACCGGCATAACGGGTGGGCGCGGTCGGGGGGTCGGGGGGTCTCCGACCCGCTTGTGGGTGGAAGTCCGACCGGCCGGGGCGGGGCGGTCGGCGCCGCCGGCCGCTACCACCGGTCGACGGCGGGGTCCGAGGACCGGGCCGGCGGCGAGACCCTCCGGCTCGAGGGAGCGCCGCGCGCCGGCAGAGGGTTCAGCCCGCGTCGTCGCCGACCGGGACCGGCTCGGTGCGGGCGCGGCCCGTCACGACCTTGTCGACGTACGTGGAGTTCAGCAGCTTGAGCGCGCCCATGTACCGCAGCCGGAAGCGCAGCCGGTCGCCCACGTGGATGCGCGGTGCGCGCCGGCTCACGTCGACCACGGTGATGTCGCTGGAGAGGTCGACGATCTCGACGGCGTCGTCCAGCGGCGTCAGGAACTCGGGCTGCAGGTCGAGCCAGCCGAGGTCGAGCAGCGCCCGGCGCGAGGTGCCGGCGTCGTCGCCGGCGTCGCCCCCGCCGCCGAAGGGCGTCTCCCCGAACGGTCCCGAGGGGGCGTTGGGCTTCTCCCGCACCTCGATCACCTCCGCTTCGAGGTGGAAGACGTCGTCGCGCATGCGGTCGAAGCGCTCGCCCGAGATCAGGTCGCGGCCGAAGAACAGCCCCTCCCCCACCCGGAAGTGGTTGACCTCGGCGGGCACGCGACCCTGGAACAGCATCGGCAGCGCCACCGTGGTGCCCCCCGACACCCAGGGCAGATCGATGCCGAAGTGGCGCTCCACCAGGTCGCGCATGCGCCCCAGCCGGCGCAGCTTGGCCTCGCTCGGTACCGTTCCGTTGAGGCAGTTGAAGTTCGTGCCCAGCCCCTGCAGGCGCAGGTGCTCGAAGCGCAGCGCGCGGCCGACGAAGTCGAGCACCTGCTCGTCGCGGATGCCCTCGCGCAGGTCGCCCATCTCCACCATCACCACCACGCTGTGGGTCACGCCCTGCCGGCCGGCCTCCTCGTCGAGCGCGGCCAGCGTCGCCAGCTCGGTGTTGAAGCTGATGTCGGCCCAGCGCACCACGTCGTGGGCGTTGCCGGGCGCGGGCGGCTTGATGTAGACGGTCGGCATGTCGGGGTCGATCCGCTTGACGGTGCGCAGGTTGCTGGTGCGCGCGTCCATCACGTGGGACGGGCCCAGCGCCAGCACCTCGCGCAGCAGCGGCTCGTGGCCGCACAGCAGCTTGGTGACCACGCCCCAGGCCATGCCGTGGCCGGCCATGCGGCGCTCGAGCTCGGCGAAGTTGGTGCGCAGCGCGTCGCGGTTCAGCGTGAGCGTCGCCATCTCAGCGCTCCAGCCGCATCTCGAGGTACTTGCTGGTGAAGCCCAGCTTGCGGTAGAGCGCCGTGGCGGGGTTGTCGTGCTCGACGTGCAGCGCCACGTTGCCGTCGACCGAGGCGATGGCCCGCTCCATCAGGGCGGAGCCGATGCCGCGGCCGCGGTGCCCGGCGTGCGTGGCGATGTAGACCAGCAGGTTCTCGGGCGTGTACCGGGCCATGTGGGTGTCGTTGGTCACCACGGCGCCGACGATCTCCCCGCCGTCCTCGGCGACGGTGACGGTGCCGCCGTCGGTGGGGGCGCTGCCGCTGGCGCGCCGCAGGCACCGCTCGATCTGCTCGAGCGGGTCGCCGTAGCGCCCGAGATGCTCGAACAGGAAGCGCGCCACGGCGTCGAGACGGTCGCTCCGGAAACCAGAGCGCTCCGCCTCGTCTTCGAACGTGAAGGTCGTCAAGACGATCGCTGGATGGGTTGTGGTCACGGGGTCCCTTCGGGGCCGGAGCGAGGCCGGCGCCCATACGGCGCCGACGTCTGGATATACGAACATAGTATGCATCTGCGTGTTCGTGTGCAGCCTCGACAACAGGGGGACGCGGCGATCCATGGCATGGGCGGCCCCGGACGTAAGAGTCTCGTGACCCGGCGGCGGGCAGGATGGGGCGTGCCCGTCCCGACCGCCGTCCACGATGCGCCACACACTTCGCGCCGCGCGCTGCGCATGTCCGAAGTGGTGGCCGCGCTGACGTACGCGCTCGACATCACCGAGGGGCAGCCCGAAGGGCACGGCCTGCGCGCCTGCCTGATCGGCATGCGGGTCGGGCAAGAGCTGGACCTCGACGACGGCGCCCTCTCCGACCTCTACTACGCGCTGATGCTCAAGGACCTCGGGTGCTCCAGCAACGCCGCCCGGGTGCGCCACCTCTTCGGGGCCGACGACTTCCGCGTGAAGCGCGCCGTCAAGCTGGTGGACCTCGACGACCTCGGCCAGGGCGCGCGCTTCGTGCTCGCCCACGCGGGCACGGCGAGGGGTGTGCCGGAGCGCCTGCGACGCGTGCTCGAGCTGGCGTTCCAGCGCCGCAGCGGCCCGCTGGCGCTGACCCAGGTGCGCTGCGAGCGCGGCGCCGACATCGCGCTGCAGATGGGCTTCTCGCAGGGCACCTCGGCAGCCATCCGGGCGCTCGACGAGCGCTGGGACGGCCGCGGCCACCCCTACCGCCTCGGGGGGGAGGCCATCCCCCTGCTGGGCCGCATCCTCGGCCTGGCGCAGTCCGTCGAGGTGTTCTACCAGGCCGGGGGCGCGGCGGCGGTGGAGGCCATGCTCGCGGAGCGCGACGGCCGCTGGTTCGACCCCCGGGTGGTGGCCGCCTTCGAGCGGGCGAGCGCCCGTCGCGGCTTCTGGGAGACGCTGGAAGACGATGCCCTGGCCCGCCGCGTCGCCGCGCTCGAGCCCGCCGACCACGTGCTGCGCGCCGATCCCGAGCAACTCGAGCGCGTGGCCGAGGCGTTCGCGCGCGTCATCGACGCCAAGTCCCCCTGGACGTACCGCCACTCCGAGCGCGTCCGGCGTTTCGCGCTCGGGGCCGCCGCCCAGCTCGATGAGGCCCCGGCGCCGGAGCGGCTCGTGCGCCTGTCGCGCGCCGCTCTGCTGCACGACATCGGCAAGCTCGGCGTCTCCAACCTCGTGCTCGACAAACCGGGGGCCCTCACCGACGACGAGTTCGCCGCCATCCGGCGCCACCCTGCCTACGGCGAGCGCATCCTCTCACGGGTGCAGCCCTTCCGCGACCTGGCACCGCTGGCCGGCGGGCACCACGAGCGCATGGACGGCAGGGGCTACCACCGCGGCGTACCGGCTGCGTCCGTGGCGTTCGACGTGCGTCTGCTGGCCGTCGCCGATCAGTTCGAGGCGCTCACGGCCGATCGGCCGTACCGCGAGGGGCTCTCCCCGGAGGCCGCGATGGCCCTCCTGCGCGAAGACGCCGGCGCGGGCGTGGATCCCGTGGCCCTGGCGGCTTTGGAGCGCTTCCTGGGAACGCCGGAAGCGGCGGAGCTCACCGCCGCGGGGCACGCCTTCGACCCGGACATCCCGGTCCCCGGGAAGGGCTGAGGGGCGCCTCGGGGATCGGCACTCCGGGCGGCTCAGCCCTCGGGCGATCCCTCGCCGCCCCGCAACGCGAGGAGCGGGCGGAGCACCTCGGGCACGCCCTCGAGGTCGGACCGGTCCGCGCCTTCGGGCGGAATCAGGTCCGAGCCCAACCCGACCGCGGTCGCGCCGGCGGCCAGCCACTTGCCGACGGTCTTCGGGTCCGCCGTGATGCCGCCGGTGGGCAGGAAGCGCACCGTCGGGAACACCGAGCGCAGCGCGCGCAGGTAGCCCGTGCCGACGGGCGCGGCCGGGAAGAGCTTGACCAGCGAACAGCCCGCCTCGTGCGCGCGGCGCACCTCGGTCGCGGTGAAGCATCCGGGGATGTACGGGACCCCGCGGTCCGCGCAGGCGGCGCACACGTCCGCGTCGAACGCGGGGCTGACGACGAAGTCGGCGCCACGCGCGATGAACTCGATGGCGGTGGCGGCGTCGAAGACCGTTCCGGCACCGAGCGCCACGTGCGCGTGGCCGTCCCGCAGGTAGCCGGCCAGGTGGGCGAACGTCGCCAGCGCGTTGTCCTGTCGGTTGGTGAACTCGAGGACGCTGCCTCCGGCACCGACCACGGCGTCGGCGACCCGCTCCGCCACCGTCCGGTCGCTGCGGCTGAAGATGGGGACGACGGCGTCACGCTCGAGGAGGGCGGTCAGGTCGTATCTGGGCATGGGCGCGTCGGACCTCCAATGCGGCCGGAGCCTGCCGGCCGTCCCCATCATGACGCGGCGGCGTCGGGTGCGGCGTAGGGGAGCGCGGCGGCGTTGCAGGGCCGGCGGCGCGGCCACGCCGGCTTCCTCGCCGGTGCCGGGCACCGGCCTCCGCCTTGCCGGCCGGGGAGCGCCGTCCGCGACCGCTAGGGTGCGGACCTCCGTTCGACGATGATCGCTCTCCCCCTCACGATGCAGCGCCAGGCGGAACGTCGCATCGCCCCCAGGCTGTTCTGGCTCCATATCTGAAGGTCGTAGGTCCAGCGCGTGGCCGAGACGCGCACAAGATCGTTACGGGGTTGGACGACGCGCATGCTCCACGGGATGATCTGGCGCATCCGGACGATCTTCTCGCAGTTCGCGCGGACGTTCACCGCCGGCATCGAATAGGGCTGGATGCTCGCCGACGTGCCGCCTCCCGGCGCGGGCACCCAGCGGCGCGCGGCGATCGTGATCGCCACGACGCTCAGGAGCACGAGGGCGGCCTGCGCTTGCCAGGGTAGACGCTTCATGGTTCCCCCCGATCGACGCCATGGTAGCGCCGGGCCGCGTCCCGTGCCGGACCCGCGACGCGTTGCGGCTCCTCGTTCGACGGCCTTCGCTACAATGCAAGCACCAACCCGTCATGTGCACCACCACGCAGGCCCGATGGCACCCTTGGAGGCCAGAGGTGAGCACCACGCCCCCGATCCCGAGGCTCAGGACGCGATTGATCGAGCGCGGCCCGGCCCTGCTGGAGGTGTGCACCTGGCTCCGGAGTCCCGAGGTCGGCCTCGTGACCCTGACGGGCCCGGCTGGCGTGGGGAAGACGCGATTGGCCTCGGAGGCCGCCCACCGTCTGGCGATGGAGGGCGGTCCCTTCCCCGACGGCGTGACCTTCGTGGATCTCTCCGGGCTCGACCGCCCCTCGGGGATCCTGCCGGCGATCGCGCGGGCCCTGCTCGCGCAGGCGGGCGTGAAGCCGGGAAGCTTGACGCTCCACATGATCATCCCCACGAACCACGGCATCGATGCCACGACCATCGCGCAGGCGATCGCCGGACAGCTCGAAGACGTCGGCATCCACCTGGTGGTCGAGCCGCTCAGCTTCCCCGCTTACGTCGCGAGCATCTTCAGGCCCAAGGCCGAGAGCGACACCGAGCTGTTCCTCTCCGCGATCTCACCGCCCGATCTCACCGCCCTCCCGATCCTCCTGGGCTTCCGCTGCGACTGGTTGCCGCCTCACGGACAGAACTTCGAGTTCTACTGCAACAAGAGCTTCGACCAGGCCCTGGCGTCCGCATCCACGGCTCGCAGCCGCCAGCAACAGGCCGCCGGGTACGGGCGCGCCATGAAGATCGTCTGGAACGACGCGCCACGGATCTGGCTCTTCGTGGGCACCGTCCCCGTCGCCTATGCCAGCGACGTCACCGGCATCTCGGTGCTCCCCAACCAGGAGTTCCGTGCGGAGTACGCCCACCCGGTGCGCTGACGGCGTGGAGGGGAGGGCACCCTACGCGAACGGCACGGGGTGGCGGCGCCCCGACGCCCACCTGCCGGAAGCGAACGGCCCGGGGCGCCGCCGTGAAGATCAGCCTGTTCGTCCCGTGCTTCGTCGATACCCTGTTCCCGTACGCCGCGCGGGCCATGGTCGAGGTGCTCGAACGGCTCGGCCACGACCTCGACATGCCACCGGGCCAGACCTGCTGCGGGCAGATCCACGTCAACAGCGGGTACCGCGGCGAAGCCACGGGCCTGGCGCGCCACTTCGTCGACGTCTTCCGCGACGCCGACGTGGTGGTGGCGCCGTCGGCCTCCTGCGTCGGCCTGGTGCACGACGTGTACCCGGACCTCGCCCGGGAGAGCGGCGACGCGGCGCTCGTCGACGACGTCACCGGCGAAATCCCGGACTGGCGGGAGCTCCGGGAGGCGGGCCGCGCCATCAAGGCCGACGTGACGGCGCATCTGGGCGCTTTCCTCGAGCGCCTCGAGGCGATGGGGCTCGAGCCCGGCGTCCGGAGCGGCCGCCCCATCACCCTCGTCTCGGGCCCGTCCGCCACCTCGGACATCGAACGCAACCGCGTCAAAGGTGTCCACGGGCCCCGCACGCTCGACTTGATCCTGGTGCGCTAGCCCGTCCCCACGTGAGAA
>Ga0102962_1000695_pt1 | contig 14831 bp, 13 predicted proteins | sample SalPonF2_C_D2_MG_FD_84519 | JGI IMG/M metagenome (GOLD analysis project Ga0102962, IMG submission 84519) | Salt pond soil microbial communities from South San Francisco under conditions of wetland restoration - Salt Pond MetaG SF2_C_D2_MG ...
CGATCAGCTTCGCGTAGGACTCGTTCGCGTGGAGGGCCAGTGCATGGCCGAGCAGGCCGTAGCCGAGGTTGCTGTAGAGGAACGTCGGGTTCTGGGGCAGCGCCACGCCATGCTCGCCCAGGTAGGCGTACAGGTCTTCGGGGCCGTACGCGGCATAGGGGTTGGTGGGGTTCGCGTTCGGCCGAAGGTTCGCGGGTAGGCGCGGGAGGCCGGAGTGCTGGGTGGCGAGGTCGAGGAGGGTGATCTCCGGGCCGTCGGGCTTCGCGACGGTGCCGGGTGGGAGCAGCTCGCGGACCGGTTCGTCGAGCGTGACGTCGTGTTGCGTCGCCATCTGGGCGAGGAGCAGTCCGGTGAAGGACTTGGTGACGGACCCGATCTCGTAGATGGAGTCGGGCTTGGCTGCGCCGTAGGCGTAGATGCGCCGTTGGCCGTTCTGGAGGACGCCGATGACGATGCCGACGCCGGCCGAGGTCTTCAGGGTAGGCGTGCCGATCACGGGCCGGAACTCGTCGTCGAGCGCGGCCCCGAGCTCGTCGAGAGGCACGGGTGGTTTGGCGGGGCTGGCGGCGGTGCCGCTGGACCCGGGACGCTTCGCGCCGGGCGGCTGGCGCTCGAGCGTCAGTGGCAGGGACTGGCCTTGCTTCCAGGTGCCGTCGATGGTGTTGCCGCTCGCGCCGAGCTGGCCGACGAACGTGCCGGAAACGGCGGGCACCTCGAACCGGAAGGTGTCGCCGCTCAGGCTGACGTTGGTGCAGGGGATCGGGGTAGCGCCCTGGTCGAGGCTGTAGAGCGTGGCGCTCAGCTCGCCGCTCTGGTTCTGCGCGACCTCGAGCCAGATGCGCAGCGACGACTGGCCCACGACGAGCTTGCCTTCCCAGTTCCCTATCACCTCTTGGTGGGCCTGGTCGGGAGCGGATTGCGCCAGGGCGAACGACAGTAAGGTCCAGGTTCCGATCAGGGCGAGGGTCATGCGTTTCATGTCTAGCCTCATGCCTCCACCCTAGGACAACGGCGAGCCCGACAGCCCCGAGATCGAGCTTCTCACGCCCGAGTTCAAGGACGTCATGCAGGGGAGGTCGTTCGAGGAGCGCTGGACCTTCCCGACCGAGCCGGACGTCGGGGCCGGGCGGCGCCTGGCCTGCGACTACATCTTCGTTCGCGATCTGGGGCCGGTCGGTGCTCCGCGGGTCGTGCGAACCGAAGGTGCTGCCTCGGATCACTTCCCGATGTTGGCGGATCTGAAGCTGTAGACCCTCCAGACGGTGACCCGCGCGGCCGAAACCGGCTTCAAAACTCCGTCTTGAACGCGAAGTACGACCCACGGATGGTCCCGGCCAGCTTCGACTTCTGCCGCGCGAACTTGAAGGACGCGAGCTCCTCCGGAACGTCCATGCCGTCGGAGAGCTTGAACCCGACCGCCCGCTTCTTGGGGTCGTCGAGGTGGTACATGACGTTGATCGAGAGGCCGCTCTCGTAGAAGACGTAGGCCATGCGGAGGTTCTCGACCTGGAAGGCGGTGGCCTCGAGAGGACGCGACGAGATGACGATGCCGCGTTCTTCCTTCAGGATCCGGTGCACCCAGTCGACGGTCGCCTGGGCGTCGCTCGCCGGCTCCACCGTGAAGACGTGGTCGTACTTGTTCTTGTAGTAGCGCGCTTCGTTCGCACGCAACCCGGCGAGCGCGGGCGCGACCGGCGACGACTCCAGCCCGACGGTCGAGACGTCCTTGAAATCCACGGTATAGGGCATGAGGCACCTCCTGGGCGATGCGTGGAACGGTCTCGGTCGTGGTGCGCCGAGCCGGGCCGGTTCCGGCGCCGCACGGCGGTGATGCCGGCGGCGGCCGGGGGCCCATGGCCGTCATTCTAGGGGTGGGGCGGAGGCCCGCGCTTCTCGATTCCTGATCGCTCCGCCCCGGGGCTCCAGACCCCTTGGCGCGCCGGTCGGGTCCGGCGTCGGGCCCAGGCCCGAGGTTCGACGTGGTGGCTGCACCGGCGATCGCGTGGTGGCGCCTACACTGGACCGGGCCCCCGTCCCGCGTCGGCGCGGTACGGACGATGCCGGAGTGGGTCCCGGGGAGGAGATGCTGCACCATGGCCAGGTTCGTGTTCGGTCTGTCGCAGTCCTTGGATGGCTACGTCGACGCCGCCGGTGAGCGGGCGTTGCCGGCGCCCGGCCCGGAGCTGTTCCGTTCCTTCTACGAATGGGTGCGTGACCTGAGCGGAAGCGTGTACGGTCGCAAAGTCTACGAGATGATGCGCTACTGGGACGAAGACCGGCCCGACTGGGACGAGGCGGAACGGGCGTTCGCGGCGGTGTGGAGAAGGCAGCCCAAGTGGGTCGTATCGCGCTCGCTCACGTCCGTGGGTCCGAACGCCACGCTGGTCTCCGGGGACCTCGAACCGGCGATGCGCGCTTTGAAGGCGCGGCTCGACGGGGAGATCGAGGTCGCCGGTCCGGAGCTGGCGCGAAGCCTGACCGACCTCGGTCTCATCGACGAGTATCGACTGTACTTCCGTCCATTCGTGCTCGGGCAGGGCACGCCGTTCTTCGCCGGGCCCCGTCCGCCGCTTCGCCTGGTGGCCGGCGAGCGCGTCGGCGAGGACGCATTCAGGCTGACGTACGTTCCCGCATAGGCCCAGTGCCCAGGGGTCGGGTCGCTCCGGCAGGCGCGCACATGGCAGGTTGCATCGCTCGGAGCTCGACCGCCTTAGGCTCGAGCGCATGAACAGGCACCCGGCATGAACGCGAAGCCCATGCTCCTCGACGAAGCCATCGCCCGGCGCCGCTCCTGCCGGTCCTTCGAGGGCCGTGACGTGCCGCGTGGGGCTGTCGAGGCGCTGATCCGCGCCGCGCAGGGGCGTACCGGCGAGGACGGTGACCGTGCGGTGCCGTCGGCCCACCGGGTGCGGCCGCTGCGGCTGCACCTAGCGGCGCGCCGCATCGAAGGGCTCGATCCCGGCCTGTACCGCGTCGATCCCGACGCCGGGACGCTGGTGCGAACAGCGGAAGGCGACTTCGGCCCGCGCCTGCAGGCGGCAGCCATCGACGACCAGCCCTGGATCGGCGCGGCGGCCGGCGTCCTCGCGGTGTCGGCAGACCTGGGTGCGATGACGCGCGCCTTCGCCGACCAGGCGGGGCTCGGCGACCGCGCGTTGCGCTACACCCATATCGAGGCGGGCGCCGCGGCACAGAACGTCCACCTCGAGGCGGTCGCGCACGGTCTCGGGGCGGTGCTGGTGGGCGGCATCCGGGACGAGGCGACGGCCGAGGCGCTCGGGCTGACGCCGCCGCTCGCGCCCGTGCTGCTGATGTGTTTCGGCTGGCCCGCAGGGGCGTGAGCCGGTCCGCCTCAGCGCCGGCGGCGATCGGCCCGCCCCCGTGCCCGGGACGCGTCGGCGCTCAGGCCTCCTCGGCCATCGTGACCACGCCGGAGGGCACATCGAGCGCGGCCACCGTGCGCCGAGCGGCCTCGTCGACGTGGATCCTGGGATGGGGAGGCAGGCTCCCGTCGTAATAGGTGCCGGGGCCGTAGAAGCGGCCGTAACGCAGGACGACACCGTCGGTGGCGAGCACGGCCCGCTCCAGCGCCTCGACGGCGGCGGCGCCGGCGCCCGGCAGGGGCCACGCGACGCTGTGCGCCAGGAAGCGGCGCGCCCCGCCGGCCCGGGCGGCGGCGATGAGGTTGGCCGTGCCTTCGCGACGGATGCGGTTGTTGGCCGCGGCGCGCGCCGGAATGAGCACCGCGTCGTCGGGCAGATCGGTGAGTTGGTGGACGACCGCGTCGGGACGGTAGCTGGCCACCGCGTCGAGCAAGGCGGGGGCGTCGTACACGTCGCACACGACGGGCGTTGCGCCCAGCGTCCGCAGCGCCTCCGCCCTGGTGCTCGAGCGGGTCATCCCGGCCACGTCGTGGCCCGCCCCGACGAGCAGGGGAACGAGCCGTGAGCCGATGACGCCGGTCGCGCCTGCGAGGAAGATGCGCATCGGATGGATCCTACCTCTCGAGCAGGCGCCGGCCGAGCGCGTAGACGAGCGCGTGGTGGACGAGCGAGAGCGACGCCAGCGCGATCCCCCACGGAGTGTGCCCGGCGAGCGATAGCGCGCCGGCGGCGACCCCCGTGACAGCCAGCTCCTGCGCCAGCCGGAGGGGCTCGGCGAGGCGCCCCGCGCCGCGGAAGTCGACGGCGCCCCAGAACCCGAAGCCGATCGCGGGCACGACGATGGCGAGCAGGAGCCGGGCCCCAACGCTCGAGCCCGCGTGGTAGCCCCAGATGCCGAGCGCGAGCACGATCCCGAACTCCATGACGGCGCGCAGGGTGAGGTTGAGCCTGACCATCGGGGTGAGCTCGGTGCCGGCCACCGCCCGTGCCGGCTTCTCGGCGGGTGTCGCCCGTGCGGCGGGGGCGTTCGTCGTCCAGTTCATGGGCATCGTTTCGGGGTCACGCATGGAGGGTCTCCTGTGTCGAGGTCCGTGGGGAGGGCTTGGCGGTGGGGGTGCCAGCACCCCCACCGCGGCTCGGAAGACTAGGCGTGCCGGCCGGCGGAGGCGGCGCGAACCTTCGCGCGCGTCGCGGCGGAGGCGATCGGGGCGATGCGCCCGTCCAGCCAGCCCGACAGGCCGATCAGCAGCAGCATCAGGGTGAGGCTGGTCGTCATCGGCAGGGCCAGGGCGTCCGCGAGCAGCAGCAGGACGAGGAGGATGGCGGTGACGGCGGCCGCGATCACGGCGCGTTTGCGGGAGCCTCGTTCGCCGTGGCCGAGGCGCACCGCGCCGCGGAAGTAGAGGATGGCGCCGGCCACGACGAGGGCGAGCTCGAGCGCGATGCCGGCGGCAGGGTCGTTCCAGAGGCCGAAGCCGAGCATGGGCAGGTGGGCGAGGTTGCCGGGCAGCAGCGGCAGGTCGGCGCGGTGCACGATCAGGTCGAGGATCCAGTGGGAGAACGTGACGAGGCCGATGGCAAGGCCGCCGTTGCGTCCCCAGAAGCGTGCGCCGAGGAGCCCGGCCGCGGCGGCGATGAGCAGGGCGCCGACGAGCGAGTGGGTGTAGGCGGCGTGGATGATCACCTGGCCGTAGGCGGGGTGGCCGGGATGCATGGGCGCGAAGCTCTCGACACCGAACGAGACGAGGACCATGAACAGGATGTCCAACAGGTAGGTGGCGACCATCAGGGCCCAGAGGGGGGCGGTCTTGGCGGCGGGCTTGCTGCCGGCGGCGAGGGCGAAGTGTGCGGTGGTCATGCGCGGGCTCCCTTCGTGGCGGCGCGCTGAGCGCGGCGACGTGCGGCGCGGGCGGCCGCCCGCTGGCGAGACTCCTGGAGTCGGTATCGGATCGCGGTGGTGTGGGCGTTGCTCATGGTCTTCCTCCTAGGAATAGCGGGGTCCCGAGGACCGACAACTAAGCTAGGTAGGTTATAGCCTAAGATTATTAGTCTTGTCAACCGTCCGTGTTCTCTGTGCAGCAAGGCGGCAGCGAGCAGCGCTACCTGGCGTGGAGCGAGACGCTCGCGCGGCCGGTGGTCTACGATCCGGCCACCGGCTCGTGCGAGAACGGCGCGGCCGAACTCGCCCTGTCGGGCTCGTACAGGGTCGAGACGCTCCAGGGCGAGGTGGCGTGCCGGCCCGCCTTCGCGCTGGTGGCGGAGCGCTGCAGCCGGTACCCGGCGGAGCGCGTCGAGGCCGTGTGCGGGGTCGGCCCCGAGGCGCTGGAGGCGGCGGCGCGCACATTGTGGGAGTCGCGGCCGGTCGCCTACTACGCATGGAGCGGCGTGGAGATGCAGACCGGCGCCAGCCAGATCGCCCGCGCGGTGGCCCAGCTCTACGCGCTCACCGGCAGCTTCGATGCCCCCGGTGGCAACGTGCTGTTCGCGGGCGTACCCACGGCCGACGTCACCGGCCGGGAGCTCCGCGGCGAGGGGCGGCGGCCTGCGCTGGGCTTCGAGGCGCGGCCGCTCGGGCCGGCGCGTTGGGGGCATGTCACCTCCGAGGAGCTGTACCTGGGCATCCTGGAACGGCGGCCCTACGGCGTGCACGGCCTGGTCGGCTTCGGGGCGAACCTGCTGCTCTCGCATGCCGACGGTGCCCGCGGGCGGAAGGCGCTGGCCGCGCTCGACTTCTACGTGCACGCCGACCTGTTCATGAACCCGACCGCGGAGATGGCGGACGTGGTCCTCCCCGTTGCGAGCGCCTTCGAGAGCGAAGCCCTCAAGGCGGGCTTCGAGGTGAGTCCCGACGCGCAAGCGCTGGTGCAGATGCGACCGCGCGTCGTCGAGCCGCGCGGCGAGGCGCGATCCGACACGGAGATCGTGTTCGGCCTGGCCACGAGGCTCGGGCTCGGTGAGCACTTCTGGCACGGTGACGTCGAGGCGGGGGTCCGGCACCGGCTCGGCCCGGCCGGGGTGTCGCTGGAGGCGCTTCGTGCGCACCCGGGCGGCCTGCGGCTGGCGCCGGACACACGCCACCGGAAGTACGCGGAGCAGGTCGACGGCGTTCCCCGCGGCTTCGATACGCCCACGCGCAGGGTCGAACTCTACTCCGAGACGATGCTGGACCACGGCTACGCGCCCCTCCCCGACCACGAGGAACCGCTGATGGGGCCCGGCTCGCGGCCTGAGCTGGCGGAACGCTTCCCGCTGATCCTCACCAGCGCGAAGCACTTCCTGTTCTGCGAGAGCCAGCACCGCGCGCTGCCGAGCCTGCGCAGGCTGGCGCTCGACCCGGAGGTGGAGCTGCACCCGGACGCGGCGGCCCACCGAGGCATCCGACCCGGCGACTGGGTCCAGATCGAGACGCCCGGGGGCTCGGTCCGGGCGCGCGCCCGGCTCAACGACGCGCTGGAGCCGGGCGTCGTGTGTGCCCAGCACGGTTGGTGGCAGGCGTGCCATGAGATCGGAGCACCGGGTTACGACCCCTTCGGTCCGGAAGGCGCGAACCTGAACCTCGTCATCGGCAGCGACGCGGTCGACCCCGTCAGCGGCTCCGTGCCCCATCGCGCGTACCTGTGCGAGATCCGTCGGGTGGAGTAGGCGCGAACCGCGAGCGCGCCGAAGTCGGCGTGTTCCGCGTGGGCGTCGGGCCGGGGTGCGGGGTCATGGGTCGGGCGCCTGGACCTGCGGTTCCTGGCCGAGGCACTCGTCGTTCGCGCGTGCGACGCCGTCCAACGGTGCTCCGGGCCCGCGGTCGGCTCCGAACGTGAGCGTCCGCCACGGCAACAGCAGAGGCGTGCCGAGCAGGGCCACGCCGGCGGCGGCCACGGCTGCGCGGGGACCCGCGACCCCTGCGAGCACGCCCCAGAGTGCTGTCATGACGGCCGTCGAGAGCTTGCTGGTGATCGACCAGGCGCTCAACAGGCGCGGCAGACGGTCGGAGGCCGCCTGTTCGAGGCGGTAGGTCGCGAAGATGGGGTTGAACACGCCGACGCTCGTGATCAGCCCGAGCTCGAGCACGATGACGAGAGCGAGCCCTGCGGTCCCGGCGCGGATGAACGCCAGGCCGACCGGCCAGCAGGCACGCAGCGCTCCGAACAGCAGCATCACCCTGTGCCGGCCGAAGCGCGTGGCGAGCGGTTGTGCTGCGCGCGCCCCGAGCAGCCCCCCGAGGCTCGGGGCGGCGAACGCCAGTCCGTACTGCCAGGGGGCGAACCCCAGGCGACCCAGCATGAGCACGGCGAGGAGGGGCGCGACGGCCATGATCAGGGCGTTGACGAGCACCGTGTTGAGGAACAGGGGTCGGAGCCCCGGGTGGGCCAGGATGTGCCGCCAGCCGTCGAGCAGCTCCGTGGCGCGGAACCGCCGAGGAGGTCGCGTCTGCGCGGAGGGCTCGGCGGAGGGCTCCGCCGCTCGGATCGCGCCGATGCCTGCGGCCGAGAGCAGGTAGCTGGCCGCGTCGGCGAGGATCGTGACGACCGGTCCGAACAGTCCGATCGCGGCTCCACCGAGCGGCGGGCCGGCCACGATGCTCAGCCAGGTGGTGGATTCGAAGCGCGCGTTCGCGGCCAGCAGGTGATCGCGGTGCACGACGGTCGTGAGGAACGAGCCGCTGGCGGCCCTGAAGGCGATGCTCGCGGCGGTGACGACCACGGTGACGACGAGGAGCTGGAGGAACGTGAGCCCGCCGAACGCGTAGGCGATCGGGACGCTCAGCAGGACGCCGAAGCGGACCAGGTCCATCGCGATCATGACGGACCGCTTGCGCCGAAACGCCACCCACGGTCCGAGCGGCACGGCGACCGCTGCACCCGCCGCCAGGCCCGCCGCGGCGAGCGCCGACACGGCTGCCGAACCGGCGTGCAGCACCAGGATCGCGACCAGCGGGAAGGCGTCGAACGCCAGGTAGGTGCCGAAGGTGCTTACCGCGAAGGCGGCCCAGAGGAGGCCGAAGGGCCGCCCCAACGCCTGCCTACCGGGCATGCGCCGTACGTCGCGTCGTGCACGTGGTGAGCACCGGCAAGCGACCCCCTGCGGGAAGGACGTCCTGTGGAAGCCATCGGGTCCGAGCGCCGTTGCGGCGCGGCGGACGACCCGGACGCTTCGGCGGCATGGTGAGCTACCTTACCAAATAAGGTGCCCCGGGCGTCGCGATCCGCGCTCCGACCGTCCGGCACCCTGTCGCCATGCGCAGGCCCGCGTGAACGCGGTTCCGGCATCCGTAGCGTCGGTCCTCCGCGGCCGCGTCGATGCGCGGCGTGCGCGTCGCGCCGCGGCAACCTTCGGCAACCCAGCAGCACGCACCGCCCCAGCGGGCTCCGCGGTGCTATGTCTAGGACTGTGACCGTCCGGTCTGCCCCTCGAGTCGTCCTCGGATGCGCCCTCGCGCTGGGATGCGCCGTGTGGAGCGGGCTCGCCCGTGGGCAATCGTTGCCCGACCCCGCCTATCCCGACCTGCGCCCCGCGTTGACGAACCTGGTGTGCCCGACCCGCGAGCGCGCTGTCGCGAGCGAGGCGGAGCGGTTGCGCTTCGAGATGCGCGCCCGGTACGCCGCCGTGTTGCCGCGTTTCTTCGCCAAGGTGGGGGCGGAGGTGGATGCGGCCCTGCGCATGCCGGTCGACGGGGTGCGCGTGCGGCAGGTGAGCGACACCTGGGGGGCCGCTCGCGCAGGGGGACGTCCGCACGAAGGGGTCGACATCTTCGCGCCGTCCGGCACGCCGATCCGGGCCGCCGCGCCGGGCTTCGTCTACAGCATCGAGAGCTTGAGTCTGGGCGGCAACTCCGTCACCGTCGTGGGGGGCGGAGGACGCCGCTACTTCTACACCCACATGAGCGCCTTCGCCGAGGACCTTCGCGAGGGGCAGCACGTCACCACCGACACCGTGCTCGGCTACGTCGGCAACACCGGCGACGCCGCGACCACCCCGCCGCACCTGCACTTCGGCGTGTACGAGGGCCCGGCCGACACGTGCGCGTGGCGCGCCCTCGACCCCTTCCCGCTGTTGGTCGACCGTTAGGGCGGTGTCACGGGGCCAGACTCGGGCGACGTTGGCTTGCGAGGTCGGAAGTGCGTCACGAGGACGCGGGTGGCTCGCGCTCCAGCCTTGGAGCCTGGTCGGCGCGCGCCCTCGGCCGCGGCGCTCGCCCCCGGCTCACGCGAGGTTCAGTTGCCAGGAGACGCCGAAGCGGTCGTTCACCCACGCGAACCGGCGGCTGAACCCGTAGTCGTCGGGCGGCATGAGGGTGGTGCCGTCCTTGCCGAGAGCGTCGTAGAGGCGCTCGAGCTCCCCTGCGTCGGCGCACTCGACGAAGAGCGAGATGGACGGCGTGAACGTGAAGTCGTGCACCGGAGGGCTGTCGATGCACGTGAAGGTGGTCCCGGCCAGCGTGAAGGTTGCGTGCTTGACGGTGCCCTCGCGCTCGGGCTCGCTGGCGTCGTAGCGTTCGAGCTCGGTGACCTGGGCGTCCTCGAAGAGCGAGACGTAGAAGTCCATCGCCGCTTCGGCCTGGCGTCCCTGGAACATGAGCTGGGTCGTGATGGAGCGGGCCATGGGTGTCCTCCTGATCCGACGGGTGGGCGGGTTCGGGCGCGAGCGTCCTGATTGCGCCCTCGAACGACATCATGCGCCGCGCGCGAAGAAGGGGGGATGAGGACGTCCCGACGAACGCGGAGCCCTGCACGCCCGAGCCGTTCGTCATGGAGCTGCGGGGGGCCGACGAACCGCCTGCCTCCGGCACGTGCGCCGCTGGTCTCATAGCGTGTCGAGCACGGCGCGGCGGTTCTGCGCGACGAAGCGCTCGAAGGCGTCGGTGTGGTTGCGCAGGAGGTGCCAGCGGTCCGACACCACGGTGACGCTGACCCACCAGGCCCATCGCCGTCACGATCTCGTCCAGACGGCCGGTGCGACCAACGTACGCCACCAGGCTATCGGGGAAACGCTCGCAGAAGATGCGCCGCGAACAACCGGATTCGTCGCACAAGAACTTCCTCGCCTCGAGAACGACCACCGCGCGCTGCCCCTGGATGGGCGGGTCCTTCACCGATCGTCGGTAGTGGCTGTGCCCCCGCCGCGACAGGCCGCCGCACAGCGGCAATCTGCCCGTGCAGCTCGTGACCCGCTGGGGCGAGCGCTTCCACCACGAGCGCCTCGCCGCCTTCGAGGAACGCCCACGAGCCGGCGGACGGGCAAACCGGCAACCCACCAGCGACTGAGGCGAACCTACCACCGCATTGGGGGGAGAGCCGGGATTTCGCGGCCGTCGACACTGGATGTCATCGTCCAGCGCCCCACCGCCCGCCCCCTCACCGACACAGAATCGCCGAGACACACCCCCCACGTCCCGGAGCCCTACAGCAACGCCGATCGAGGCGCGGTAGACTTCGACGCACTAGCCGCTGCGGGGGCGGCGCCTCATCGGTTGGCCGAAGAAGGTCCCCCGGCGGAACACGGTGCTGATGCGCGCCGTCCCCGTTCCCGAGGGGGCGGTTCGTTGCTCGCATTCGCCGCAACCTGGCGTCGGCGGCTTGTCGCCGACCAGGTCGCGGCTGGAGATGGGAGGCAAGCATGTCGGACAAACCGAACCCAGATGCAGGCACGTGCCCCGTCGTGCACACGGGCACCGAGATGAGGTCGAACCGCGATTGGTGGCCGGACGAGCTGAACCTGCACATGCTCCGGCAGAACGGCCCGCGGCCCGACCCGATGGGCGACGCGTTCGATTACGCCGAGGCTTTTGCGCAGCTCGACCTCCAGGCGGTGAAGAACGACCTCTACGCGCTCATGAACGATTCGCAGGACTGGTGGCCGGCGGACTACGGCCACTACGGGCCGCTGTTCATCCGCATGGCGTGGCACGGCGCGGGCACCTACCGCATCGGCGACGGCCGCGGCGGCGCCGGCTCGGGGCAGCAGCGCTTCGCCCCGCTCAACAGCTGGCCGGACAACGTGCTCCTCGACAAGGCGCGCCGGCTGCTGTGGCCCATCAAGCGCAAGTACGGCAACAACATCTCCTGGGCAGACCTCTACATCCTCGCGGGCAACTGCGCGCTGGAGTCGATGGGCTTCAAGACGTTCGGTTTCGGGGGCGGGCGCGAGGACGTCTATGAGCCCGACGAGAGCGTGTACTGGGGGTCCGAGACCGAGTGGCTCGATGACACCCGGCATTCCGGCGACCGGGAGCTCGAGAACCCGCTCGCCGCGGTCCAGATGGGCCTCATCTACGTGAACCCGGAGGGCCCGGACGGCACGCCGGATCCGCTCACGTCCGGCAAGGACGTGCGGGAGACGTTCGCGCGCATGGCGATGAACGACTACGAGACCGTGGCCCTTACCGTCGGCGGCCACACCTTCGGCAAGACCCACGGCGCCGGCGACCCGGCGCTGGTCGGGCCCCCGCCCGAGGGCGCCCCCATCGAGGAGCAGGGGCTCGGGTGGACGAGCAGCTACGGCAGCGGCAAGGGCGCCGACACCATCGGAAGCGGCCTCGAAGGCGCCTGGAACCCGACCCCGACGCAGTGGGACAACAGCTTCCTGGACATGCTGTTCGGCAACGAGTGGGAGTCCGTGAAGAGCCCGGCGGGGGCCTGGCAGTGGACGCCGAAGGTGGAAACGGAGAGCAACACGGCGCCCGCCCCCGACGACCCGTCGAAACGGGTCCCGATCATGATGACCGACGCCGACATGGCGATGAAGGTGGACCCGATCTACGAGCCCATCGCGCGGCACTTTTACGAGCACCCCGAGGAGCTGGCCGACGCCTTCGCCCGCGCCTGGTTCAAGCTGACCCACCGCGACATGGGTCCGCGCTCGCGCTACCTGGGCCCCGAAGTGCCGGATGAGGAGCTCATCTGGCAGGACCCCGTGCCGGCGGTCGATCACGAGCTGGTGGGGCCGGCCGACATCGCCGACCTCAAAGCGAAGATCCTCGCTTCGGGCCTGAGCGTCCCCGAACTGGTCTCGACCGCCTGGGCCTCGGCCTCGACTTTCCGCGGCTCCGACAAGCGCGGTGGCGCCAACGGAGCGCGCATCCGGCTTGCGCCGCAGAAGGACTGGGAGGTCAACCAGCCCGCTCGGCTGACGAAGGCGCTCGGGACGCTCGAGGGCGTCCGGAAGGCGTTCAACGACGCGCAGCCCGGCGGCAAGATGATCTCGCTCGCCGACACGATCGTCCTCGGCGGTTGCGCGGCGGTCGAGCAAGCGGCGAAGAACGCCGGCCGCGACGTGGAGGTTCCCTTCGAGCCGGGGCGCACCGACGCCACGCAGGAGCAGACCGACGTCGAGGCCTTCGAGCCGCTCGAGCCGGCCGCGGACGGCTTCCGCAACTACCAGAAGGCCAGATTCGCCGTGCGGCCCGAGGAGCTCCTCGTCGACCGGGCGCAGCTCCTGACGCTGACCGCGCCCGAGATGACGGTTCTCGTCGGCGGCATGCGCATGTTGAACGCGAACGTCGGGCAGTCCGCGCACGGCGTCTTCACCGACCGCCCCGGGGCGCTCACCAACGATTTCTTCGTCAATTTGCTCGACATGGGCACCGAGTGGAAGCCGACCTCGGACGACGCGGAGACCTACGAGGGCCGCGACCGGGCCACGGGCGCGTTGAAGTGGACCGCCACCCGCGTCGACCTCGTCTTCGGCTCGAACTCGCAGCTCCGCGCCATCGCGGAGGTCTACGGGCAGGACGACGCGCAGGAGAAGTTCGTGCGAGACTTCGTGGCGGCCTGGAACAAGGTGATGAACGCGGACCGCTTCGACCTGGCCTGAGATGGTCCAGCGCGCGCGGTGCTCGGACATCCGAGCACCGCGCAGCGGCTCGCTCGCGAAGCACGACGGTGCGCGAGGAGGCGCGAGGCTCGCATCACCCCCGGGGTGACGCGAGCCTCGCGCGCGTGGGGCCCCGTTCGCCGGCATGGCGGGCAAGGGATGCGGTTCAGCAGGGGATCGTTGTCGTGTCGTCGCCGTGCACGCATCGGGCGCCGACGTCCTGGCTCTCCGGGGCGCGGCGGGGGGCGACGTGGCACGGAGAGCCCCGGGGGCGGCCTCGTGGCCCCGGATGTGAACGGTCCTGGGGCTGCCGAGCGCCACGATTCGTGGCCAGCACGACCTTGCGCGAACTTCTTGACGAGCCTAGGCCAGGATGCTATTTTAACGTTAACATACGCCTTCAGGAAGAGTCTTGGCGTGTCGGACCGTCCCGGGCGCGGGCATCGGGTTCGCGTCGGGGCACTGGACGACAGGATGCTCTCATAGGGGGTTGGTTCCATGAGGAAGCTAGTCGTCGTTGCCGCACTCGGTCTTCTCATCACCGGGATGTCGATCGCAGGCGCGCAGACCAAGGCGCCGGTCGGCCAGCAGTTCTGCAAGGGCGTGAACATCACGTTCTTCCCGGGCGGGCCGGAGGGTGGCCCCTTCGCCTCCACCGTCTACCGCGGGGCGAAGGCGGCTCAGGACCTGACCGGCGCCAGCGTCACGTACGTGTGGTCGAACTGGATCCCGAGCACCATGGTGGCGCAGTTCAAGAACGCCGTCGCCCGGCAACCGGATGGCATCGCGGTGATGGGTCACCCCGGTGACGCCGCGCTCGATCCGCTCATCGCGGACGCCGAGAAGGCCGGGATCATCGTCACGTCCCAGAACACGACGTTGCCCAAGGCGGAGGCCGAGTACAAGGCGGCCGGCTTCGGCTACGTGGGCCAGGAGCTCTACCAGTCGGGCGTCATGGTCGCTGAAGGCGCTGCCAAGATCGCCAACCTGCAGAAGGGCGACCGCGTCATGGTCTGGGGTCTGCTCAGCCAGGGCACGCGTGGCCAGCGCACCGCCGGCGCCGTCGATACCCTCAAGAAGATGGGGATGCAGGTCGACTACATCGAGATCTCCGACGCGGTGAACAGCGACCCGTCGCAGGGCACCTCGGTGATCGGCGGCTACATCGCCGCCCACCCCGACGTGAAACTGATCGTCGTCGACCACGGCGCGCTCACCGCCACCATCCCCACCTATCTGCAGGCCGCCGGCGTCAAGCCCGGCCAGATCACCATGGCGGGATTCGATATGACGCCTGCTACGGTCAGCGGTATCAAGGACGGCTACATCAGCGTCGTCCTCGACCAGCAGCCGTGGCTCCAGGGCTTCCTGCCGATCATGCAGATCTGCCTCACCAAGCAGTACGGCTTCTCGGGCCTGCACATCGATACCGGCGGCGCTCTCGTCACCAAGGACAACATCGACAAGATCGCGTCGCTCGTCGACCAGGGCATCCGCTGATCGCCCAGCCGGCCAACCGGACGGGAACCGCATGACCGACACGGCCACCATGAACGCCTCTGAGCTTCTGAAGCTCAGAGGCGTTCACAAATCGTTCGGACGCGTGAAGGTCCTCCGCGGCATCGACTTCGATGTCGGCAGCAA
>Ga0102962_1000696_pt1 | contig 14811 bp, 5 predicted proteins | sample SalPonF2_C_D2_MG_FD_84519 | JGI IMG/M metagenome (GOLD analysis project Ga0102962, IMG submission 84519) | Salt pond soil microbial communities from South San Francisco under conditions of wetland restoration - Salt Pond MetaG SF2_C_D2_MG ...
ATGCATGAAATGTGTCATTATTTCGGTTCAGGCACCACCAGCGAATGGCAGTCAAAAATGGTTAATGGCATATGGTCCGGAAAAGTGGCATCAGCATTAATGAAATCGATCAACGGCGGACCGATTCACGGAGATACGCAGCACTTTTGGCCCTATGGAATCAATCAGAAAGAAGAAGTAACGAACCTTGGCTCCATCGCGGCCCAGCAGGAAGCCCTGGCAATAACTGCAAAACTTGCCAAAGCAATGCTCGTGGATGATTGTGGATTGCCAACAAATAATCCCTCTGTCGGCATTGGTGTATACGGATATGATGCAACCAGGAAAGACATCTATCATGAAGTAACCACTGTTAATTCCTGGCAGGATGTGGATTTTACCTTCAAAACAGGGTCACTGCTGAAATCTACCCAATATGTTTATTTTAATTCCGGAGCAGGATATATAGATAACTGGGAACTTTATGAGGTATCTGCCGATGCAAGCTTATCTGATATTCAATTAAATGACACCTCACTTACCGGGTTTGATGCTGCTACAAATACTTATTCCATTGAACTACCATACGGAACTACTGATGTGCCGAAAGTTACTGCTCTGGCCACTGACACAAATGCTACTGTTGAAATATCTAATGCCACAGTTCTTCCGGGTAGCAGTACCATTTTGGTAACCGCTGAAGATGGTGTAACCCGGGAAACTTATACAATAGCTTTCACAATCGCCAGCCCCCTGTCTTCTGATGCTTCCTTATCGGACATCCAGGTAGATGGAACTTCCATTGATGGTTTTAGTGCAACCACCCTAACCTATGATATTGAACTTCCGGACGAGTCTGCTGATATGCCTGTTATAACAGCAACAGCATCTGATCCAAATGCAACAGTTAAAGTGACTGATGTCTCAGCTCTTCCGGGAGCTGCTTCCATCGAGGTAACGGCTGAGGATGGTAAATCACAGCAAACTTATACCATCAACTTCACTGTGGCTACAGGAATATTAAATGTGGATAATAGCTCAATAAGCGTTTACCCAACTGTTTCAAGCAGCAGCTTTATTGTAGAAACCGAATTTAAATCAAGTATTGTTACTGTTTATACGTTGACAGGAAATTTGGTGAAATCACAGTTTTCAAATGATAATCAGAATGTTGTTACTGTTCCTAAGGCGGGTGTTTATATTCTGAAAGTTACATGCAATGGAATAAACCAGTTTTTCAGGGTAGTTAAAGTAAAGTAATGTCAGTTTAAGTTAATTAGTTAACTTCCAACAATAGAAAAGGGCTGTCGATATACACTTTCGGCAGCCTTTTTTTGATTGAATACTGCAATTAACAGTACTTGTAAACCTTACATAAGATAATCGAAAATTGGGATAAAACTATTAATTATTCAGCGAGAAACTATTGAATAGTGATACTCTTTGACAAACTTCCTGCGTTTGAATGTAACCTGATAAAATACACACCACTGGTATAATTTAAATGAAATGAAAGTTGATGAATTCCACTATTTTGATATCCATCATATAAATTGTTCAGTTTTTCTCCCTTTGAATTAAAAAGCTCCATTGTAACCGGAGAGGATTCCGCTAACAGATATTTGACAGTAGCTTTATCCTCAACCGGAACCGGATAGATATCCAAACCGGAACCATCAGCCGATGCCACACGATCTGCATCGGTAATAGCAGTTTTAGTTCCGTAAATTTCAAATTCGTAAAATGAAGTCCAGTACCAGGAGGGATTTTCAGTAACTGTCAGGCGTACATATCGAACCGATTTGGCTTCTATTTCACCACCCTGCATTTGTTCTGCTGATGCATTGTTACGTTGGTCAACTATTTCTGTCCAGTTCGTATTATCTTCAGATACTTCAATGATATACTTATAGGCAGCTGCATTTTCCCAGTTTATATTGTAATAAAACAAATCATAGTTATCGCCCAGGTCAGCGGTGTACCACTGATTTGCATTTGCATTTGAGGCACACCAGCGTGTTGTACTGTTTCCATCATTCCCGTCAGATGTTACATGTCCGTTTTCCTCTGTACTGCTATAAGCTGGCTTGTTAAGGGCAATATTTTTACCCCGGCTAACCGTATAATTTATAACAGAGCCAGCCGGTAGTTCTTCTCCTGCTCCGGGAACCTGTAACATTACCTGATCCAGGTCATAGGTACTGCTAAACATATAGTCTTGTTTTCCCGGGATAAAACCATGCTGACTGATAACAGTTTTTGCTTCCTCTTTACTCAAACCTTTAATGTCGGGGACAATAGAAGTTGCAGTTGAAACATATTCTTTTTTGCTAATCTCCATATCATTGCTCCCCTTTGTTACAGGAACAATTCGATAAGAATACCTGTAGCTTGTATCAGAGAATATCATAAATTCACTGTGGGGTTTTGCCCCCCAGCTGTTATCACCTCCCACTCCCATCTGTTTGTAATTGACATGTAAAATTGTATGGTTGCTTATTTTAAGCTCGTAGGGATGCTGTTTACTCTCGAGTTCAGAAGGAGTATAAGAGAGTGCACTAAATTCCAAATCATCCCCACCTATCAGAATTCCGGAGTTATTCTGATTGGTAATTTTCACCCAGTTGATTCCGATATGGTTACCTGTCTCCTGTGGCTGAATATAAGGGAAAAAGTTATCATTCACTGATTTACTGTACACACCAACGAAAGATGCCAGGTTGCGATCAATATAATTTTCATAAGGTCCTTTCCCATACCAGGTAAGGTTGTCGAATCCGGCAGGCAGTGATACAGAATTGCCTACCAGTGGTATTTCAGGCATTGTCCTGCTGCCTGGATAAAATCTTTCGGTAACATGTACCTCTCCGTTGGCCAGTACATCGTATTCCATAATGACGGGAGAAGCCGGTTCTGATTGTACTGTCAGGTAAGCATATATCTTAATCTGCTTTTTATTGCCGTCATCCACAAAAATTGTATCCAAAGCACTGTTCCTACTGGCATTTTCCCATGTTTTACATCTGGATGGTTCTCCGTTACCCCGGTCATTATCAAGTGGTGCCCGCCAGAAATTCGGAACAGGTCCGTTATCAATCAGCAATAAAGAATCAAAGGAATATGAAGTAAGCATTCCACTTTTTTTATCAAATTTGACACTGACCCTGCTGTTTTGGACTGACATGATGCCATTTGACTCGGATATCGAGAGATCTTCACTTCCAAAGTCACTTGATTTAGTAATTTCCGGAGTCTTGAAAGGAATTCTTAACTGTTCTTTTGCAATTCCGTATCCTTTGTCTGACCAGTTATAATCTTTTGTTGTTGTAAAACTGATATTCAGCCAGTATTTTACTCCCGCCTCTAAAGTGGGTTTTGTAAAGGGTATTACAATTTCTTTGTCACCTAATGGGGAAAGATCCATATCGTTTGCAGATAAATTACCCTGCTGCAATACAGTACTGTCTGCAAGTAATTCCCAGCTGCCTGCAAACTCATTCAGATTTGTAAATAAGAACCAGTTTTTGATGCTGAACCTACCCGGCAGCAAATCAACCGGGGTCATTTTGATATTTTGATAGACTTTTTTCACTTCATACAGTGCAGGCTTGGGTGTCCGATCAGCATTCAGCAGACCGTTTGCACAAAAATTGCCGTCATTCGGGTTATCTCCCCAGTCACCGCCGTATTTATACCCTACACTGTCCTTAAGGCTTTGATCAACAAAATCCCAGATGAATCCACCCTGAAGATTCGGGTATTTTTCAAACAAATCCCAGAACTGATAAAGGTTACCTGTGCTGTTTCCCATAGAATGAGCATATTCACAAAGGATTAATGGTTTGGTATTTCCGGATTTTCCGTAGTTTTCAATGGTTCTGAAAGAAGGATACATATAACTGGTCATATCACCATACTGACTGTCTCCCTCGTAGTGAACAAGCCGGGTCGAGTCATGTTGCTTGATCCAGTCGTGCATGGCCTTGAAATTCGAACCCGAACCCGCTTCATTTCCCAGAGACCAAATCAATACACTGGGATGGTTTTTGTCACGCTCAACTAAACTTGTAATACGGTCAATACAGTTTGCTGTCCAGTCAGGATTACTGGCAGGTACAATATTTCTCACTCCGTGTGATTCCAGGTTGTTCTCATCAATCAGATAGATCCCGTATTTATCACATAAATCCAGCCAATAGGGATTATTCGGATAATGACTGGTACGGACAGCATTTATATTGAATCTTTTCATGATAAGGATATCCCGGAGCATTGATTCTCTGTCGACAGCCCTGCCCATTACCGGATCAGTTTCATGCCGGTCGACTCCTTTAAAAAGAATAGGCTTCCCGTTTATAACCATCTGTCCGTTTTTCATTTCAAATTCTCTGAACCCGACTTTGCAGCTTTCCATTTCGGTTATAATTCCATCATTATTCTCCAGTGAAACAACCACAGTGTAAAGATTCGGATGCTCTGCAGACCACTTTAAGGGGTTGGGCACCTCCACCGAACCAAACACACTGGCATGGTTTTGATCAAAAGTTACAGGCATTGTAATAGGTGAAGAAAGTAGCTGCGTATTGTCAGTATCATACAGTTGTACCCGTACATTATAGCCCTGGGGCATAACCGTGTCACGGGTAATTAATGTTGCTGAAAAATTGAACTTTGCATTTGCATAATTTTCATCCAGATCCGTTGTGTAGGAAAAGTCATTCACATGCACATCAGGGATTTTATAGATGTAAACATCCCTGAAAATTCCACTCAGGCGAATAAAATCCTGGTCTTCCAGCCAGCTGCCATCGCTCCACCTGAATACCTGCACAGCAATTGTGTTGGAACCTTCTTTGAGAAATTTACTAATGTCGTATTCTCCCGGGGCATAACTGTCTTCACTATAACCAACATAGCTGCCATTGATCCATACATAATAAGCCGATTCTACACCGTCGAAATGAAGAATACATTTTTTATTGCCCCAGCCTGCCGGCAATTCAAATATACGCCGGTAGGAACCAACCGGATTGTATACTGTTGGTGCAACAGGAGGTGAAATATTTTCGTACCCGCTCCATGGATAGGTTGAATTCGTGTAAATTGGATAGTCAAATCCCTGTGTCTGCCAGTTACCGGGAACAGTAATAGTATCCCAGGCCTGGTCACTAAAATCCACTTTATAAAAATCCAGTGGTCTCAAATCAGGCTTTGTAACGAGGTTAAATTTCCACTCACCATTTAATGAAAAATAATTGTCGGACAATTTAAGGTCACAACCCAATGCAGTATTCAGGGTATTATAAGGAATGAGCGTCGCGTGTGCCGGTTGTTTATTTACCTGGAAAACAGCAGGCTTATTATTCCACTCATTATCTGGCTGAGCAATACAGTTTAGACTAAAACCCAGCATGAAAAAGAAAATGTAAAACTTATTATTTTTCAAAGTCATCTCTTTTGCCAATATAGTTACTAATCTTATTAAAAAAAATTTATTCAGAAACTCCATCTTCTGCCTGCCAGTCAAATACCTTATTTAGTTCATCGGATTTTGCATGCAGGGTTAATCCTGATAAACCAGTCGCTTTCAGAATAACAAGACAACGACCCTGATACAGTGATCTTGAATTGGATTTATATGATTCCAATGATTCATAATCAGAGTTGCAAACACCAATGATTTCAGCATCACCATCCAGTGAAAATTCAATCTCAGAATGGGCAGACGGCACCAAAACCTGGTCCTTATCTACCATGTCCACTTCAACTTGTATAATATCATATCCAAATTGCTTAGAATGAACGATAGTTGGTTTCAACAACAAACCTGCAGATTTGCCGGCAGTGATGAGCTTATCAGATACCTTTTTTGTTCCGTTGACATATCCTTTAACATTTAAGGTGCCCGGAGCATAAGGCACATCCCAACTAATGGTCAGTGTCTTCTCATTTAATTTTTTAGTGCCCAGTGATTTACCATTAAGAAATAATTCCGCCGAATCGCAATTAGTCAAACCGGTCACTTTCATCTGATCACCTTCGTTCCAGTTCCAATTCATTTTCCTGGGTGACCACCGGCCTTTTTTCCTCACCGAAAGCTTTATCATTGGTTCATCTGTCCACAGGCTTTTTCTGAAATAATAAACCGGTTTTTCAAATCCGCAGTAATCAATCAGACCACCAGCGAAAGAGTGGTTTGGGAATATTCCCGCTTCACCATGATAATCCATACCTGTCCAGAGAAATTGTCCGGCAATGAAATCATTGTCCCGAACAGCTTTCCACGCATTGGGATTGTCATCGTTTTCACTGCCATAAATCACCCTGTCCGGGTATTTTTCATGGTCCTCTTTGTAATACTTTTCCTGGTAATTGTAACCTACTACATCCAGAATTTCGGGCACACCAACGGCATTGGTAACAGGAGTGTTGGCGAGGGCCTGTGTCACTGCCCGGGTTGTATCAATTGCCTTGATCCAACTTACCAGGTTTGAATCCAAATGAGCTATTTCTGTAGCTTTTGGCAGGGTCGGATCAAAGGTTGATCTTACATTGGGATCCTGGTAGGGATCATTCGGATAGTCGGTTTCATTACCCACACTCCACATAATAATGGAGGGATGATTGCGGTCTCTTCGAACCATATCCTGTATATCACGTTGTGCCCATTCATCATAAAAATCACTGTAGCCATGCCGGTCGTAATATTCAGGATAGGCTTTAATACCCAAATTTTGTCCAACATTACGTCCTTTGATCCATTTCTTTTTGCCCCGTTTAAATTCATCAAAGCCTTCCTCCATTACAAAAAAGCCCATGGAATCGAGCATATTCAGGTATTGAGGATCTTCGGGATTATGGCTGGTACGGATGGCATTACAGCCTGCTTCCTTAAGTTTTTTCAATACCGGGTAAATAGCTTCCGGCAGGCGGGCAGCTCCCAAAGCTCCATAGCCGTGATGCATGCAAACTCCTTTCAGCTTATAGGATTTACCATTGCAGAAGAATCCTTTGTCTGGCGAAAACTCAATAGTGCGAATCCCAAAGGGCGTATCATATTTATCGAGTATTTTTCCATCGCTGGTGTAAATGACAATTTCTGAAGTATACATGCTGGGAGACTCTGGCGACCAGAGATCAGGATTTTGAACTTCCTGCGTGAAATGAAGTACTGAGTCTGTGTTTGCCCGAAGTTGCACCGTCATTGTTTTTCTTGCGCATTCAGTTCCTTTTCCATCCAACACCAGGCTGTGAACTTCTAAAGATTGAGCTTCCTGCTGCTCATTATTTACGGTAACCTGAATGGCCACTTTAGCAGATTTTTTGGAAACATCCGGAGTTGTAACAAATGTCCCCCAGGTATCTACATGTGTTTTATCGGTGGTTATCAACCAAACATTACGGTAAATTCCATTACCTGTGTACCAGCGGGAATCGGCCAGAATGCTGTGATCCAACTTGACAGCGACTATATTGTTGTTATCTGCATTAAGATAGTCAGATATATCATAATAAAAGCTGCTGTACCCATAGGGGCGTTTCCCCAGATAATGACCATTAATCCATACTTCTGCTTTCTGATAGGCCCCATCAAACAGCAACACATATCTACGATTTTTTTGATAATCAGGAATCATTAAATGTTTCCGGTACCAACTAATACCGCCCGGCAGATATCCGGTACCACTCGCATATTCTTTTGAGAAAGGCCCTTCAATGGCCCAGTCATGCGGAAGATCAACCACCCGCCACGCTGAATCTTCGAAACCCGGTTGCTGTACTTCCGATATATCACCTTTGTGAAAAAGCCAATCATTATCAATAGCCTGTTTGCGCTCAAAGGGAAGTTTTTTTTCATGCTGTACATTACTGGTTGAACATGCGGCAATCAGTATGAAGAACAAAAATTTCAGATATTTTCTCATGGTAGTAGTATTGATTAATAATTTTGTACTGATTAATAGTTGTTAAATAATTGATGAAACTTTGACAAGCAGCCTGGAGTTTGTCTCCCTGAAAAATTCATAGAGATACTCTTAATAATCTTAGAAGCAATTATAAAAAGCACAGCATGACTGTGCTTTTTATAATAAGAGAAAGTAATTCTAAAGAATTACCGGTTACCTGATTAACATCAATTAGGGTTTTAAATACCAATTATTTTCATCCATAAGTTTCGTACGAATAGCTTCTTTATTTACGGTATATTTCTCTGCAACAATATTGGCCAGATAGGAAGGATCATGGCGGCGCAGTGCCACCCGCATCAGATCATGGAAGCGGTTTCCTTCAAAGGCAGTCTCCAGTGCAAGCTCTTCAACAATTTTATCCTCTACATATTGAATGGAATCATCCAGAGAACCTGAAGCAGGTATTCTGTAATCATTTGCTAAATGCACATCTCCGCATCCCCGTTCATGCACACCAATACTGTTCCTGAAAATGACATCACCAAAATCTGCATAATCATAAAAAGTGCCTGTTGAGTCAGTAAATGAACTGTATTTTTCATCTTTTGGTACGATAGAATCTACCATCATGGTTTCCGGGCTCAACCCGTTTTTCAGTACTGCAAAAGCCAGGTTGGGTTTACCTGCACGATTAACTGCTTCAGCATAACGCAGATACAGCAATCCTCTCCTATAAACGATTACGGCTTTTGTGGTACTTGTGGTCAGGTAATTATACTTAATAATTTCATTATTATAATTAATATTCATATGCATTCCCTGATCCTGATATAACGCCTGAAATACAGAACTGCTTACCGGACCATAATATGACCCCAGATCACCCCGCAAATCGCCTTCTGTAAATACATTTGCATTATAATAATACGTTTGTTTGTTCCAGTTATCAATTGCTGCCTGAGACGGGTTAAGAACATTATAATACGCTGTCAGGCTGTCCAGTCTTGAACCTTCACCATACTCAGTTGAACCGGCAATCAGGGTAATTTGCTCATTATTTCCCAAATTAAAAATACTATTCCAATCTTGATTTATCCATTCCCTTGACACAAAGACACCATTATCAACTGTCCATGTCGAACGGTAAAAAAAAGAAATAATTAAAGACCGGTCCACCATTAGATCATGGTATACCCTTGCAGCCTCCTCATACCTTCCACTCCAAAGGTATAAATCACCAAGTACGAATTTAACCGGAAAGTAGGTCTGATCACTTGTTAAATCTTCGCCTAAGGAAAAACCACTTAATTGCTGTACATATTGCAATGGTTCCAAATCCGGAATCAGTTTTTCTGCCAATCCGTAAATATCATATTCAGGATATGTTTTATTGGCATCTTCTACTGTCAGAACCGGTTCAGTATAATATTTAGCTTTTCCATAATTGAGGGCCAGTTGCATATAGGTCCATGCACGGATGGCTTTTATAGCTGCATACTCTTTTAAAAGTGGTTTTTCTGCCCTGGCAACGAGAGCCGTATCAATATTGTTGATCAGGTAATTACAATTGTTAATTACAGAATAATAATCATCAATTTTATTGTATTGATTGTTTTGAGAAATATCAAAATTGTATATTTCTTTTAAATCGGGGTCGGCTTTTGCCGAAACATCCATTAATTCACCCCGTAATTCACCCAGCAACACATATCGGTCAGCCAGTTTGTTAAGTCCGTTAAACAACCCGACCATTGAATAAATGGTATCGTTAGGAGAATTTATCTGATTATTAGCCGGTAGCACCTGGCGATCAGAATTTGTATCAAGAAGCGGATCACAACCGGTCACAACAACAGCAATTATGAGAATGCCGAAGAATATTTTATGTAATTTTTCCATCTGTTTATTATTTTATAGAATCTCTATTATCGCAAAAAGATTCAAACTTCATTTTACAGTTTTACAGATTCATTTTTATTCCAATGAAATAACTTTTATATGCCGGGATTAGTCCTGTGTCAATTCCCTGAAACAAAACTGAATTCCCTGCAGATACATCAGGATCCCTTCCCAGATAATCTGTCAGTGTCCACAGATTATTGGCACTGGCCCATACTGTCAGACCGTCAATCCAATTACTTTTCAACGGTATTTTATAACTGACAGAGAGTGTTTTTAATCTTAAATAAGAACCATCTTCAATCCAGCGGTTTGAAAAACGTGAATTACCCATTGGATCAAGAAAAACTGCTTTGGGCTGATTGGTTTGCTGGCCTTCTGCATTCCAGCGTGTCAGCATGGCAGTGGTCTGGTTAATCAATCTACTTCCCGATTCAAGTTGTGAACGCAGGTAATTGTATACATCATTCCCGTAGGAATAAGTAAAGAATGCACTGATTTTAAAGTTTTTGACAAAGATATTTGTATTAAATGAGCCGTATATATCGGGATTTGGATCACCTATGATTTGTTTGTCTTTTTCATTAATAATCCCGTTTTGATCTCTGTCAACGAAATGAACATCCCCGGCACCAAAATAATGCTCGTTTCCTTTGGAATCTATCAATTTTAAATTTGCTGCATCTGCCTCAGCCTGTGAGGTAAATATTCCGTTGGTTTTGTAGCCATAAAAAACACCCGCCGGATTTCCGACTGAAGTAAAGATTTCAGCTCCATCGAAGGAGGTTGTATAATTACCATCAGGCAATGATTCAATTTTATTATCATAATGACCGGCACTTGCACCAATTTCCCATTTAAGACTTTTAAGGTTTAACAATTTAATATTGGCAGAAACTTCATATCCCTGGTTTGACAATTCGCCTCCGTTATTCCAGTAATATCCTGTTCCTGCAACATCTGGTAAAGATCTTAAACTTAACAGATTCCGGGTAGTGCTGTTGTAAACATCTGCAGTGACAGCCAGGCGATCATCGAAAAAGTTAACATCAATGCCGGCATTCATTTTTGCAGAAGTTTCCCACTGAATCTCTGAATTCCCTATATTACCCAGAACAAGACCGACCGCCCGATCCATATACAGTACGGGAATAAAATAGGCACTCCATGCATAGGGAGCAATATCGTCATTACCGGTGATGCCATAGCTGGCACGGAGTTTTAACAAGCTGATAAATTTAACGTTGCTCATAAACTTCTCAGAAGACACAAGCCATGCAGCATTTGCTGAGGGAAACACACCCCAGCTGTGACCGAATAACTGAAAACCGCCTTGCGTTTCCTTACCAAAACGTGAAGATCCGTCTACAGAAACAGTTGCTGTAAGGAAATAGCGATTATCGTAACTGTAATTAACATTGGCGTAATTGGAGATTGAATTTATCTGATTATTTAATCCGTGGGTTTTTTTGAAATATTCATCACTATACAGATTTCGTTTCTGGTCAGACCCGGAATTATGTCCTTCTGCATAATCATTTTCAAAATAATTATTCAGGTAGCGCCAGCCCAATATTGCATCTACCCTGTGATGTCCGTTAAACAAATGTTTGTATTGGAGTCTGGTATCATCAAATAACCTGGTGTTTCTCATCTGCTGTCCCCTAAAAACATTCTGTGAATATCCCAAACCGGGAATGAATTGAGGTGCTGTACCAATAATCGGACTGTAATAAGTTTCTTTGGCTTTATCCAGGCTGTAATCAAATCGGGTGCTCAGGGACAAAGAAGGAGAAAATTTATATTCAGGGCTTAATCCTATGTTCAGCCGATAGTTTTTATTTGTATTCAGTGAATTACTAATAATTGCCGAAGGATTTCCCACTCCAAACACATCACTGTCCTCAAAATCGGTAGAAAGCGTTCCGCTTATAGTATAGGTATGTGGATTAAGGAAAGGAGCTTTTATCATGGCCAAAAATGTTGGAGAGGTATAATAATTAACTCCGTCATCCAGAAGAACACGGTCTACATTGCTAAACCCCAGATCAAGACCCATGGTAAGACGATCTGCCAGAAAGAAGTCGGCGTTGAATCTTGTATTCAGTCGCTGCATATTTGTTGTTTTTACCACTCCTTTATTTCCTGTATATCCAATAGAAAGGTTATATAAGGCTTTTTTGTCACCACCGTTAACACTAATGTTGTAACTCTGCATGGTACCCTGCCTGTAAACTTCTTTACCCCAATCGGTGATGTTATGGTATTTTTTATAAGAAGAACTGTTGGGATCATCATTAAGGAAATACAGCCCATCAATGAAATCCTGGGAAAATTCAGAAGTAGCCAACAGATCTGTGGTATATAAACGGAACTGATTGCCATTCATCATGGGCAGAGAAGATGGAGGTGGTGCCATACCACCAAGGGCATTCACCTCAATTTTAGTGGCTACATCTTTACCACGTTTGGTTTTAATGATAACTACGCCGTTGCTTGCTTTACTGCCGTATAAAGAAGTTCCGTCCTTAACAACAGTTACAGTCTCAATATCGTTTAAATCTATACCGGCTAAAGTATTCATAAAGAAACCGTCGTTTACTGAAACAAAATCATACATATTATTCCAGATAACACCATCAACCACAAAGAGAGGCTGAGCATTCATATTAATGGAATTCAGCCCCCTAATAAACAAAGAGGCTCCTTCCCCACTCACACCTGAACGATTAACAGCTCTGACGTCACCCCCTGCTCTGGAACCCAACATCTCGTCTACTGAAACAAAAGTTGGTTTTCCGAAATCGCTGATACCCTTAGCTGCAAGTGTAGAAAATAACGACCGTACAGGTCCTGTCAATCCTTCAATTTCCGGATACAGGGAGGTAAAAACATTTGAATACAAATCAATTTTCAGGCTATCCCTGCCTTTCAATGGTATCTCACGGGTGTTGTAATCATATGCTTTAACTTCCAGCACATCAGTAGGAGAGACAATTTTAATCTTAAACAAACCATTTTCATCTGTAGTGGCAGCGGCTTTATTATTCAGCGTCCGGATCTGTACAGCAGAAACAGGTTTTTTTGTTTGTGCATCCCGTACAATCCCTGTCACATATTTAGTTGAATCAGCCGACTCAGAATTCGGTTGCGCCAGTACAATTGTACCTAACATCAAAGCCCCAACAGTCAGGATAGATCTAAGGAAATTATGGAGGACATAAGTCCCTATAACTCTTTTGATTATTACGTTTCTTTTCATTATCATCAGGTAATTATTTTTTTGCCCTATTCTGAAACAGGTTCTAAAATGATACAATCAATACGCATGGTGCGGCTAAAATCGCCAGCTTGTTCTTCTTCCGGAGTTACATCGTTGGTTACTTTCAATTTAACAGCTACCCGGTCGTAATCATCATCAATTACATTGGCAAATTCGAAATCATACTGAGTTACTAACATTTTGGTCAGACCATCAGGATTAGTTTCGTTATTTGCCGGAGTAAAGCGTTTTATAAATGTACTGCCGCTAGACCGGCTTATATATGTTAACTGAAACCTTGCTTTTGTGGGTACTGTATCATTGGGATCCACAATTTTGCCGGGGACAAATACACAATAGATATTATATTTAGCCGAGAGAACATTGGGAATGGAAAACTCAACGCTTGGATCAACTGATGTAGGGTCAACCAAAATATATCGGTTTCCGGATGTCGTTATTCCTGTTCCGTAACTGGTTCTGGTAAAAATGCTACTGCCTGAATTTGTCCTTCCGTCAGATGATTCAGCTTCTACCTTATTTTTTTTATACCAGGTTGAATCATCAAAAGGAAATTGATTTGTTATATATCCCAATCCATTACTCATTTCTTTTTGTTGGGCATTTGCAAAAATAGTCCCGGGATTATAGAATACACTGCCGGTTGTTGAAACTACAGAATCCAAAGAACCAGGTTGTGAAATAATACCCGGATAAACAATATTCTGTACAATGGTAAATTGAGTTAATGATCTTTGCCTCTTTGCTCCGCCGGCATCTTCCGGTAAGTTATAAAAGCCTTCAATGCGTCCATAAGCATCATTCCAGGCAGTGTTATCAGGCATTAAAACTGTATAGGAGCTGTCCTCGGAATTGAGCATCCCTATTTTTTGCAATACGGGATTTGTCACTATAAAAGCCGAATCATAAATGACCTGTCCTGTAGAGTCTGCTCCTATCTCAATGCTGTTTTCAGCATCAAATATTTCTATTTTCTGATTATAGAGATAGGAAGATAAAGAATCCAGTTGATCATTTTTCCCCATAAACTCCCATAAATTGAATAAGTAAGGGGCATAACCGTCAATAACATGTACTAAACCATTAATTGCCTGTACGTTAGGAGTAATCACATTGTTATCACCCAAACTGTAACCAGCACCAGTATTCTTAAAATGGATATATTTTCCATCAATCATTTTTACAGGCTGATCAATAACACCGGATGTCGTAATACGGCCACGTGCTATATGGTTGATCACAATATTCCTTACCAATTGCTGATCTGCTGTATTTACACCTGAAAGCGCATCGTTTGTTGGCGCCCAAACCGTAAAAGACTGTGAGGAATTCAAAACGGAATCATAGCCCGTTGCGGTCAGCATTTCAAAAAAGGTACTCAGTGAGGGCTCCTCCTGAATATATTCTTTCAGAGTCTGTGTGGGCAGATTAAAGGAATCTTCATTATAATGATCATTCCACTTATCGTTCTCACATCCTGTCAGGAGCATTGTGCTGAGCAAAACTACTGATGGAATAAAATGTTTTAGAAGTATATTCTTCATATCAAACTGTTTTTCAATCTTTAATAAACATCTTCATATTGCAATACTTCAACAGGGACAAATTCAAGATAATCAAACATGAATTCACCCTGACGTACTGCTTTTACTGAGAAAACATGTGTACCGGCTTTATCGAATGTATAAATTCCCAGGATACGTCTCAACGCAGACGGGCTCATTCGTGCGCTGGCTCCCC
>Ga0102962_1000698_pt1 | contig 14804 bp, 14 predicted proteins | sample SalPonF2_C_D2_MG_FD_84519 | JGI IMG/M metagenome (GOLD analysis project Ga0102962, IMG submission 84519) | Salt pond soil microbial communities from South San Francisco under conditions of wetland restoration - Salt Pond MetaG SF2_C_D2_MG ...
CTTCAGCCTGCCCTGGCACCCCATCTTCACGGTGGCCCGCCTCAACATCCTGCCGCAGCGCATCTTCGGCAACATCATGGACAACTACACGCTCGTGGCCGTGCCGTTCTTCGTGTTCATGGGCGTCATGCTGGAGAAGTCGGGCCTGGCCGAGGAGCTGCTGGAGACGATGGGCATCCTGTTCGGGAGCCTCCGCGGCGGCCTGGCCATCTCGGTGGTCGCCGTCGGCGCCCTGCTGGCGGCCTCGACCGGCGTCGTCGGCGCTTCGGTCGTAACGATGGGCGTGCTCGCCCTGCCCGTGATGCTCAAGTACAACTACAGCAAGCCGTTGGCGACCGGGGTGGTGGCGGCCTCCGGTACGCTCGGCCAGATCATCCCGCCGAGCATCGTGCTGGTCATCCTCGGAGACCAGCTAGGTGTATCTGTGGGCGACCTGTTCCTGGGGTCGTTCATCCCGGGCTTCGTGCTGGCGGGCCTGTTCATGGTGTGGGTGGCGCTGGTGGCCGTCTTCAGGCCCAAGGAAGCGCCCGCGCTCCCGGCGGAGGCGCGCAACATCTCGGGCGGGCAGCTGGCCCTCAAGGTCGTCATCAACCTCATCCCACCGCTCTTCCTCATCGTGCTCGTGCTGGGGACGATCTTCTTCGGCATCGCCACCCCGACCGAGGCGGGTGCCATGGGCGCGGTCGGCGCCATGCTGCTGGCGGCCATCAACCGGCGGCTCACGCTACGGAACCTGATCAACACCATGGATCAGACGCTGAAGCTCACCAGCATGGTGTTCATCATCCTGGTCGGCGCCACCACCTTCTCGATGGTCTTCCGCGCGCTCCACGGCGACGTCGCCGTCGACAACTTCCTGACGAACCTCCCCTGGGGCGAGTTCGGCTTCGTGTTCTTCACCATGCTGGCGATCTTCCTGCTGGGGTTCTTCATCGACTTCATCGAGATCACCTTCATCGTGGTGCCCCTCATCGCGCCCATCGCGCTGCGCATGTTCGGCCCCGACCTGATGGTGTGGTTCGGTGTGCTCATCGCCATGAACCTTCAAGCGTCGTTCCTGACGCCCCCCTTCGGCTTCGCGTTGTTCTACCTGAAAGGCGTCGCGCCGCCGGAGGTGCGCACGACGCATATCTACCGCGGCATCATCCCCTTCGTGATCATCCAGGTCATCGCGGTGGTGATCATCGCGCTGGCCCCCGGCATCGTCAACCTTCTGCCCTCCCTGGCGGCCGGCCGCTGACGGCCCGCGTCGGCCATGGCCGACCCCATCGTCCACCGATCACGAGAAGCGTGGCGCGCCCGTTCATCCGGGCGCGCCACGCTTCTGTCCGAGCGCCTGCGGGCGCCGCGCTTCAGGTGTTGCTGAAGATGAAGTTCTCGAAGGCGTAGGTGTTGAACTGGTCGAAGCCCCGGACCTGCCCCATGAAGGAGGTCATCGAGTCGGAGATCTGCTTGTAGGTCGCGTTGGAGCCGCGCAGGTCGTCGTTGACCTTCGTCCAGCCGTCGTAGAACGTCTTCAAGACGTCGGGCGGGAAGACCTTCGGCTGCGCGCCGGCAGCCTGCAAGCGCTTGAACGCCGCCGGGTCGTCGTTCGTGTAGTCCGACAGCATCTGCACGTTGACGGCCTGGGCCGCGTTGGCGACGATCTGCTGGACGTCGTCCGGCATCCCGTTCCAGGTGTCCAGGTTGATGTAGAGGCAGAACGCCGCGCCCGGCTCCTGCCAGCCCGGGCCGTAGTAGTACTTGGCGGCCTTGTTCAGGCCCAGGATCTCGTCGTCGTGCGGGCCCACCCACTCGGCCGCGTCCAGCACGCCGCGCTGCAGGGCCAGGAAGATCTCGCCGCCGGCGAGGGTCTGCACGTTGGCGCCTGCCTCGGAGTACACCTTCGCACCCAGCCCTGCGGTGCGGAACGAGAGCCCCTTGAGGTCGGCCGGGGTGTTGATCTCCTTGTTGAACCAGCCACCCATCTGCTGCCCGGTGTTACCGGCCAGCAGGCCCTTCAGGTTGCTCTTGGCATTGAGGTCGTCCCACAACGCCTGCCCGCCGCCGGATTCGACCCAGGAGTTGATCTGCCGCGGCGTCAGGCCGAAGGGCACGGTCGTGAAGAAGGCGTGGGCGAAGTCCTTGCCGACGTAGTAGTAGGAAGCTGAGTGACCCATCTCGAAGGCTCCGCTCGAGACGGCATCGAAGACCTCGAGGCCCCCCACCTGGGCTCCGGCCTCGTAGACCTGGATGGTCACGTCGCCGTTGGTCATGGCCTTGACCCTGTCGGCGATGCTCTGGGCGCCGCCGAACAGGTTGTCGAGCGACCGCGGCCACGACGTCACCATGCTCCACTGCATCTTGGACCGTTGGGCGTTGGCGAACATGAGGGGCGACAGGGTCGCACCGGCCGCCACAACGCCAGCCTTTTTGATGAAATCACGGCGCTTCATAGAACCTCCTGGTCTCTTCGGTTTTCGAGCCACGCCCAGTATAAGGATTCATCCACAACGTATCCAGCACAGGCTTGTGTACGGCACACAGGCCCTCGCCAACGCGCCCCCGCGGCGACATCGCGCGCCGGGCCGGGGCCCGCATGACCTCGCGAAGCCCGGCCGGCGCCCGCCCTTGCCGCGCCACGACGCCGAGGTGGTAGGTTTGTCCGGACCGCTCATCGCGGCCTCACAATCCTGCCACCCCCTGAAGGAGGGCCCTGATGTTCAAGCTGCTCGGCCGTGCTCTGGCCACCATCCTGCTCGTCGGCGCCGTCGGAACGGCTGCCGCCCAGCAGCCACTGACCGTGCGCATCGGATTCAACCCCACCCAGAACTCGGATCAGCTCACCGCCGCGGCCAACGGCATCGCCACCTACCTGGAGAAGCAGTTCGGCGGTGCGGTCGAGGTGAAGGTCTACACGCCGACGGACTACCGCGGCCTGATCGAGGCCATGGGGTCGGGCAACCTCGACTTCGCCTTCTTCCCGCCCGACGGCTTCGTCGTGGCCAACCAGCAGGTCGGCGCCCAGGTGCTGCTGAAGTCCGTGCGCTTCGGCAACCCCTACTACTGGTCGGCCATCGTGGTGCGCAAGGACAGCGGCATCACCAGCCTCGCCGACCTCGAGGGCAAGTCGATCGCCTGGATCGACCCGAACTCCGCCGCCGGCTACACCTTCCCCCGCGCCGCGCTGATCCAGGCGGGCATCAATCCCGACGACTTCTTCTCCAAGCAGACCTTCGCCGGGGGCCACGATGCCGCCGTGCTGGCGGTCTACAACGGCTCGGTGGATTCGGCCGCGGTGTTCGCCAACGACGATCAGAACAAGTCCGGCGCGTGGACCCAGTTCCTCAGCGCCGACCAGGCCAAGGCGCTGACGGCCATCTTCTACACGCGTCCCATCCCCGGCGACACCTTCAGTGTCTCCAAGCAGTTCGCCTCCGACCACCCGGCGCTGACCTACCAGATCGCGGCCGCCATCGCCGCCATCAAGGCGCCCGACAACAAGCTCCTGTACAACCTCTACCAGATCGATTACATGATCCCCGCCGATAGCCAGGACTACGCCGTCGTCCGCGACACGCGGCAGATCCTCGGGTTGGACAAGAAGCAGTAGCGCCTTCGGGGGCCGGGCGGCCAATGCCGCCCGGCCCCCGTCACCGCCCCATGATCGAAGTCTCCAACCTCCACAAGGTCTTCCCCGACGGCACGAAGGCGCTCCAGGACGTGAGCGTGTCGATTCCCGACGGCGATTTCGTTGCCGTCATCGGCCTCTCCGGCGCCGGCAAGTCGACATTCCTGCGCTGCCTGAACCGCCTGGTCGACCCCACGGGCGGGACGATCGCCGTGGGCGGACGCGACGTCGCCGCATTGCGCGGCCGCGCGCTCCAGCGCTACCGCCGCACCGTGGGCTTTATCTTCCAGCAGTTCAATCTCGTCACCCGCCTCTCGGTCCTCGACAACGTGCTCTCCGGAAGGCTCGGGTATCACCCCACCTGGCGCGGCATGCTGGCGCTCTACAGCGAACGGGACTACGAGCTCGCTCAGGCGGCGATCCGCGAGGTCGGCCTGGCTGGGCGCGACGACACCCGCGTCGACCAGCTCTCGGGAGGGCAGCAGCAGCGCGTGGCCATCGCCCGCGCCATGACCCAGGAGCCCGAGCTGATCCTGGCCGACGAACCCATGGCGAGCCTCGACCCGCGCCTGTCCGACGTCATCCTCGGGCTGCTCAAGCACTACAACGAAACGCGCGGCGTGACCGTCCTGGTCAACATCCACGTGATCGAGCTGGCCAAGCGCTACGCCCGCCGCGTGATCGCGTTCAACCAGGGACGGATCGTCTTCGACGGTCCGGTCACCGAGCTCGACGCCGACCTCGAATCCACCATCTACGCCGGTTCGCTGGAGGCGCTCTGATGTGGGTCGCGTTCGCCCTCGGCGGGGTCGCCTCCGTGCTCGTCGGGCTGGCCAACGGCTCGATGCGCCGCCTCGTGATCGGAGGTGGCGTCGGCCTGGCCGCGGCCTACTTCGCCTTCCCGCTGCTCGCTGCCGACGGCTTCGTCAGCCGGGACACGGTGAGCCCCACGCTGTTCGGGCTGACCCCGATCCATCCTGCCCTGGCCCTGGTGCTGGTCGCGGCCCTGCTCGGCATCGCGGCCGCGGGCCTGCCACGGCGCATCGGTGGATCGCTCGCCGCGCTCGGCGCCCTGACGACGGCCGGGCTGGTGTGGAGCGCGCAAGCGCGGACCCCGCAACTGGTGCACCTGCAGCCGCTGCCCGGCCTCATGGAGGCGCTGACCGGCGTCGCGGTCGCCGGCTCGCTGACGCTGCTGGGCTGGGGGTCGCGTCGCCTGCGCATCCCCCTGCTGGTGGTCGGCATCGCCGCGGGCGCTCTGACCTTCGGCTTCCTGGTCTCGCCGGCGGGGCACGGCCTGTTCCCCAACGCCGACGGCTACTACCGGTTGGCCCTGCCCGTCGACCGCGCCACCCAGAAGGACATCGTCGCCGAGTACAACGCCAATCTGGACACCATCAACGCGCAGCGCAAGCGCATCGGGCTCCACGCGCTGCCGGCCATCGCCTCGACGGCCGACCTCGACACGCAGCGCGTGCCGGAGGCCGCGGCCAAGCGGGGCTACCGCGTGGTGAGGCCGGCCGAGAGCCACTACGGCGTGTGGGTGGCGATGCTGCTCGCCGGCGTCCTGCTGGGGAGCGGGGCCATGCTGGCCTGGCGCCCGCGTCTGCACGAGACGGGGGACGTGGCGGGAGGCATCCTCTACGCCGCGGTGGTGCTGTCGCTGGCCCCGGCGTTCGCGTCGACGGAGTTCAGCTTCGGCAAGCTGGCCGAGGGATGGCCGTTCCTCATGAAGTTCCTGGATCGCGCCTGGCCGCCTCTGTGGGCCGACCCCAGCTACGGGCAGTTCGGCATCTTCCCGCTCCAGGAGGTCGCGAGCCAGATGCTCATCACGCTCGAGATCGCGCTGGTAGGAACCTTCCTCGGCGCCATCTTCGCCGTGCCGCTCAGCTTCCTGGCCGCCCGCAACCTCACCCAGGGCAACCCCCTGATGCGGCTGGTGTTCGCCCTGACCCGGGGGTTCTTCAACCTCGACCGCGGGGTCGACACCCTCATCCTGGCCCTGATCTTCGTGGCAGCGGTCGGTCTGGGCCCGTTCGCCGGCGTGCTGGCCATGGCCATCCACTCGATCGCCGACCTCGGCAAGCTCTACTCCGAATCCATCGAGAACGTCGACCGCGGCCCGATCGAAGCGCTGGAGGCGGTGGGGGCGTCGGGGAGCAACGTCGTCCGCTGGTCGATCCTGCCGCAGGTGTCGCCGCTGTTCCTGGGCTGGACGCTCTACCGTTTCGAGATCAACTTCCGCGTCTCCATCGTGCTCGGGTTGGTCGGCGCCGGCGGCATCGGCTTCTTCATCCAGGACAAGATGTCCTCGGGCCGCTACGACCAGATGATCATCGCCATCCTCGCCATCGTCATCGTCGTGAACATCATCGACTTCGCATCCTCGTGGCTGCGCTCGAGGCTGGTATGAGCCTTTCTTGGCCGCCCTCTCATCGCGTCTTCGCGCGCCCCGCTACAATGACCGGCATGAGACGTTCCCTGAGAACCCGCGTCCTGTTGGCACTGGTCACTGCTGCGCTGGTCTCCGGTATCTCGAGCGCCAGCGCTCAGGGCAACTGGTTCGGCGTCCGGACCGGCTACCCGCTCGGCGTCACCATCCACTACGGCATCGCCAATGCCCTCTCCAACGGCTTCGACCTGCGCATCAGCGGTCACGTGGTCGCGCACGGCGGCCAGGCCCGCATCGGCATCGGTCTCGACGGCATGCACACCATCGCCCAGGCGTCGCCCTTCTCCGCCTACCTGGGTGCCGGGCCCGCCATCGAGTTCGGAGCCGGCAACGCCTGGCTCGACCTTCACGCGCTGCTCGGCGGCGAGTTCCGCTTCGTTGACCTGGGCCTACCCCAGCTCGGGATCTTCGCCGAGGGCACGCTCGGCGGAGCCATCGGCCTCTCCGACGGCTCGGCGGAGGTCCCCACCTTCGGGGCGGCGCTGGGCGTCAACTACCACTTCTGAGCTCGGCCTACCCCGCCCTGGCGGCGCTCCACGAGCGCCACCAGGGCCTGGGGGTCGCGCGGGGCCAGGAGCAGCGGCGGGCCCTTCTCGAAGTGCAGGAGAACACCGTCGCCCCGCGGCGAGGCCACGATGACGCGCGCCGAGCGCGGGCCGCGCAGTCGCCAGCGCCCCACGTAGTAACCGGGGAGATGGCTCTGCACCGGTCCCAGGCGCGCGCCCGGCAGGAGCAGCAGATCGTAGCGCAGGACCTCGGCCCTGCGCACGCTCGCCAGCGGGATCTCGAGCCGCGCGAGGAGCGTGGTGACCTGCAGCGATCGCCCCCGCAAGCGGTAGTCGAGCCGGCGCGGCGCGTTGCTCAGCGACCACGTGCCGACCCCGACGGCGAGCAGCTCGCCCATGATGACGAGCACCGCGAGCGTCGGCGGCAGCCGCTGCTCGGCCGGAACGCCCGGCTCGAGGACCGCCCACATCAGAGCGGCGGGCACGGCGAGCCCGACGACGAGCAGCACCACGACCGGCCAGCGCCGCGGGCGCTCGCGCCTGGGGCTCAACTCACGCATCGCGGGGCTCCTCCGGGTCGTCGCGACGCTCCCCGCGTACGCGTCCCGCCCGCGTGAGCGCTTCCTTGAGCAGGAACTCGATCTGGGCGTTCACGCTCCGCAGGTCGTCGGCCGCCCATTTCTCGAGCGCACGGTAGACGTCCGGATCGACCCGCAGGAGGAAACGCTTCTTCTCGGCCATGGTCCGGTCCCGAAATCTCCGAAAGGCCCCCAGCCGTCAGGGCGCGGCCTGCAGGGAGCCTGTCAGGTAGGTGTGGAGCGCGTGGAGAAGCGTCGAGGACACGAGCGTCCCGGGTCCGGGCGTGGCGCTCGCGGCCGCAGGGCCCGACGCCTCGTACAGATCGTGCTCCAGGTCGGGAAAAAGGAGGTAGGTGGCGTGGGGCGCGGCGTGGGCCAGGGCTTCTCCGTTGGGCGGCAGCACCTGGATGTCCTTGCCCCCCTGGACGATCGCCATCGGCGCGCGCACGCGTGCGGCGAGCTGCGCGGGATCGACGTCGATCTCGCTGCGAAGCAGCCCGGCGGCGTGCGCGAAGGCCGCTGCGATCGGGTTCTGGGCCAGGTCGCCGGACAGCGTCAGGCGGGTCCCGCTGCTGGCGCGGATGGCGTCCATCGCCTGGCGCGCCTGCGCCTCGGTGGCAGCGACCTCGGCGGTCGACGCCCCGTTGCGCCGGGCCTGCCTCACCAGCTGATCCACCACGATCTGCCCCAGCGGCACGCCCGGCGACGCCAGCAGCACCACGGTGGCCGGGTCGACGTAGCCGTTGGCGGCCGTATAGAGCGCCACCAGCCCTCCCTCGGAGTGACCGATGAGCCCGATCCGCCGGGGGTCGATATCGGCCCGCGAGCGCAGCAACGACACCCAGTCGGCCGCGTTCTGCGCGTAGGTCGCCAGCGTCACGGCATTCCCGTCACCGGTGCTCGCACCGATGCCGAGCTTGTCGATGCGCAGCACCGCGTACCCTTCGCAGCCGAGGTCGTACGCCAGCTGGCGGTACATGTCGTTGGTGATCAAGGGGGGCGCGTCGCCGTTGCGGTCGACCGCGCCGCTGCCCGGGATGAGGAGCAGCGCCGGCGCCCCACGGCTGGCGCGCGTCCGGGGGACGGTGAGCGTGCCGGCGAGCGTCGCGCCGGTGCTCCGAACCTGCACCTCCTGCTCGCTGAAGCACGAACGCTGCGCGGCCAGGTGCCGCTCGAGCGCGGCCCGCGCCGCCTGGGCGTCGGCCTCCTGCGCGGCCGCGGCCGACCGCGACGCCGCGGTCTCGAGCTCGTACCGCAGGTCGATCACCGGTTGCGCGAAGGCTATGATGCCGCCGTCGGCGTCGAGCCACAGCACCAGCCCCACCTTCTGCCCGGCCACGTCGAGGGTCGCGTCGAAGCGCTGCGCCGTGACCGCCGACCCGCCCACCTCGACCGTCCCCGGTCCCGCAGCGGTGAACGCGACCGTCCCGGTTCGCGCCACCTGGGGGACGAGGACGTCAAATCGCTGGGGTCGGGCATCGTGCGGATCGAGCTGCGACGCGACGATCTGCCAGCCGTCGAGCATACTGTTGTCGATCACCACGACGGGCCCGGGGAGAGGCACCTGAAGCGAATGCCGGTCGCCCCCCTGAACGATGACGAACGCGGCCTGATGCGCCTGGAAGGCCACGTCGATCGACAGCTTGACCCCGTGGGCCGTGCCTTCGAGGTGGTAGCTGCGGGCGTAGCCGTCGGGGCCCGCCACGAGGCGATCGGTGAGGTCGGCCAGGCCCGTGAGACGGAGGCTCGAGGTGCTCACGGCGCCGGCCGCGCTGCGGGCCAGCTGGAGCTCGAAGGTCCCCAGGCCCGACCCTGCCTGGCGGATGGCATAGCTCTGCGCGCGCGCCCCCACGATTCCGAGGCAGGCGGCGAGCACGAGCGGTACGAGGATCCTTCGCATGGGGGAACGTCCTCTCGCGATCAACCGGCGTAGAGCGTGCCGGTGTTGACGACGGGGGTGCTCGCCTGCTCGCTGGTCAGCGCCACCATGAGGTTGTTCGCCATGGCTGCGCGCTTGTCCTGGTCGAGCTCGACCACACCCCGTGAGGCCAGGCCGTCGAGCGCGTCCTCCACCATGCCGACGGCGGCTTCCACGATGAGCCGCCGCGCGGCCACCACCGCCTGGGCCTGCTGGCGGCGCAGCATCGCCTGGGCGATCTCGGGAGCGTAGGCGAGGTGGGTCAGGCGGGCCTCGATCACGTCCACGCCGGCCACCTCGAGGCGGGCGTCGAGCTCTTCCTTGAGGGCCTGGGCGAGCTCCTCGGGGTTCTCGCGCAGGCTCTGCCGCTCCTGGCCGCTGGCGTCGTACGGGTAGCGCGTGGCGAGGCTCCGGATGGCCGTCTCCGCCTGGATATCCACGAACTCCTCGTAGTCGTCGACGTCGAACACCGCCTTGGCCGACTCCACGACGCGCCAAACCACCACGGCCGCGATCTCGACGGGGTTGCCGTCGGCGTCGTTGACCTTGAGCTTGTCGCTGTTGAAGTTGCGCACCCGGAGGCTCACCCGGCGCTTGCTGGTGAGCGGGTTGGTCCACCAGAACCCCGGCAGCCGCACGCTCCCGACGTAGCTGCCGAAGAAGACCAGCACCCGGGCCTCGTTGGGCTGCACGGCGAAGAAGCCCGGGGCCAGGAGCGCGGCCAGCACCCACAGCGCCAGGCCCAGGAAGATCCCCGCCGGCGCATCGTGCGCCGCTCCGACGACGAACCGCCAGGCACCGACGCCCGCCATGCCGAGGACGAAGACGAGGGGGGGAAAGCCGTTGATGGCGAACGCACGCTTCTCTTGCACGCGAATCATGGCGCCTCCTTTGGCATCAATATGATATCACGCTGATACCAGGCGCCAGGGACGTCCGTCCCGCCCTCGCGCGACTCAGGTGCGCTCGGCCAGCAGCCGCAGCCCGCGCAGGGTGAGCAGCGGGTCGGTGACGTCGATCCTCCTGGCGTGCGGCTTCACCACGTCGGCGAAGCCGCCGGTCGCGATGACGAACGGATCGCCGTGCTCGGCCGCGATCTCGGAGGCGAGCCGTTCGACCATGCCGTCGACCATAGCCGCGTACCCGAACACCAGCCCCGACTGCAGCGCGCTCACCGTGTTGCGGCCGATGGCGTGCTCCGGCGCCACCAGGTCGACCCGCGGGAGCTTGGCGGCGCGCGTGAACAGCGCCTCCGCCGCCACCCCGGGGCCGGGGGCGAGGGCCACCCCGAGCAGGCGGTTGGGCCGCACCACGACGTCGAAGTTGGTGGCGGTCCCGAAATCGACCACGATGAAGGCGCCGGCCTCGTACTGCAGCGCCGCCACGGCGTTGACCAGACGGTCGGCGCCGACCTCCCGGGGGTTGTCGGTGGCGACGTCGAGCAGCGGCGCCACCAGGTCGGAGGTCACCAGCCGCACCGACACGCCCCAGTAGCGCTTCAGCGCGTCCGACAGCTCCGGCGCGACCGGCGGCACCACCGACGACACGATGGCCCGGTCGGGAGGCTCGAGCCCCTCGAGCTCGAACAGCCGGCTCAGGAGCACCGCGTACTCGTCCGCCATGCGCATGCGGTCGGTCGCAACGCGCCAGGAAGCGATCAGGTCCTCGTCGCGGTACAGGCCGAGAACCGTGGTGGTGTTGCCGACATCGACGGCCAGGAGCACGGCGCGAGTCTACCACCGGCCCCCCTCGCGCCCCGCCGCCGGGGCGCTGGTAGACTGCGCCCCATGAGCGTCAAACCGGACTGGTGGATCCGCGAGCGTGCCGCTGCCGGCATGATCGAACCCTTCGAGGACGGGTTGGTGCGCGAGGGCGTCATCAGCTACGGCCTCAGCAGCTTCGGCTACGATCTGCGCGCCGCGCCGGAGTGGCGCATCTTCGTCAACGCCTTCAACTCGGTGGTGGACCCCAAGCACTTCGACACCCGCAGCCTGGTGGAGTTCGAGGGGGACGAGTGCATCATCCCGCCCAACAGCTTCGTCCTCACGCGCTCGGTGGAGTACCTGCGCGTCCCCGAGGACGTGATGGTGCTGGCGCTCGGCAAGTCGAGCTACGCCCGCTGCGGCATCGTCGCCAACGTCACCCCGCTCGAGCCGGGCTGGGAGGGGCACGTCACCCTGGAGCTGTCCAACACCACCCCCCTGCCGGCCAAGGTGTACGCCCACGAGGGCATCGTGCAGCTCGTCTTCTTCCAGGGCGACCGGCCCAAACAGACCTACGCCGAACGCAAGGGCAAGTACCAGGGGCAACGCGGCGTCACGCTGCCACGGCTGTAGCCGCCGCTGCGGCCGGCGTCAGGCTTCGCTCTCGTCGCCCAGCTCGACCGCGGGCAAGAGGATGGTGAAGCAGGTGCGGCCCGGCTCCGACGCGACGTCGATGCTGCCGCCGTGGTGCCGCGCGATCTGCTCGGCGATGGCGAGCCCGAGCCCCGCGCCCCCGCCGGCCCCCTTGTAGAACTTCTCGAAGATGTGGGGCAGCACCTCCTGCGGGATGCCCGGGCCATCGTCGGCCACGGCCAGCACCACGTGGCTGTCGTCGAGGCGCAGCGACACCTCCACACCCTCACCGCCGCCGCTGGCGCGCACGGCGTTGGCCACCAGGTTGCGCACCAGCTGCCGCAGCCGCTCGGGGTCGCCCAGCACCAGGCCGCCCGCGGCGCAGCGCAGGCGCACCCCGGGGAACTCCTCGGCGACCGGCTGGAGCACGTCCTCGGCGGGATCGACCAGGTGGGTGGAGACGTCTTCGGGCACCAGCTCGCCGCGCGAGAGCTGCAGCAGGTCCTCGACCAGCCGGTTCATGGTGCCGCTGACGCGCAGCGCGTCCTCCAGATCGCGGCGGGCGCGCTCGTCGCCGTGGCGCTTGGCGCGCTCCAGGAAGCCCTGCAGGCTGGTGAGCGGGGTCCTGAGCTCGTGGCTGGTCTCGGCCAGGAACGCGCGCTGCGCGTCCATGGCCTCCTGCAGCCTGTGCAGCAGCCCGTTGAGGCTGAGCGTGAGCCGTCCCACCTCGTCGCCCGGCCCCTCGTAGGGGATGGGCTCCAGCCGCTCCGGCCCGAGGGCCGCAGCCAGGCGCGACAGGCGCGCGATCGGCCGGAGCGCCGCCGCCGCCACCAGATAGCCCACGACCGCGCTCAACAGCACCAGCGCCAGCCCCGTGAACAGCAGCGCGCGCGACAGCCCGGCGAGCGCCAGACCGATGTAGCTCGGGTCCGCCAGGACGGCGACCTCCCCCACGTCGAAGGGCGCCAGCGCCGCTTCCATGCGCTTGCCCGCAAGCCGCCCGCTCCACAGCAGGCTGCCCGAGCGCGCCGACGCCACGTCGGACGGCGGGATCGCCGCCTGCGCCTTCTCGAACTCCGGCTTCGAGGCCACCAGCAGCATGCCGCTGGGGTCGTACACCTGCACGACCACGCCGCCGGTGGGGCCGGTGACGCGGGTCCGCGCGCTGCCCTGACCGCCCTCACGGTAGAGCGTGGCCACGGCGCTCGCGTCCTGCCGGAGGGCGTTGCGCAGGTCGGCGTACAGGCTCGAGCGCACCACGAAGTACGCGGCCACGATCGCCACCACCGTCAACACCGCGATAGCGAGCCCGGCCAGCACGGCCACGCGCCAGGTCAGCGGCAACCCGCCCGTACGGAGCGGTCGGACCTTCATCGGGCCGGGCCCCTGGCCCTCCACCCGTGCCGGCGGCCCGCCTCCGGGCCCACGAGCACGCGCCCGCTAGGGAGCGCCACACCGTCGCGGCCGCGGCCCGCCACGGTCAGGACTTCAACGCGTAGCCGATGCCCCGCACCGTCCGGATCACCCCGTAGCCGCCGGCGTCGCGCAACTTCCCGCGGATGTTGGCGATGTGGACGTCCACGACGTTGCTGGAGGGCGGAAGGTTCTCGCCCCAGACGTTGGTCTCGATCTCCTTGCGGCTGTACACCCGTCCCGGCTGACTCGCGAGGTAGGCGAGCAAGTCGTACTCGCGCGGGCTGAGGCGCACCTCGTCGTCCCCCCAGAGGACCTGCCTCCGGACGGGATCGATGGTCATGTCGCCGACCTTGCGCGTGGACCCCAGGCTGCGCTTGCGGAGCTGCACGTTGATGCGCGCGACCAGCTCCTCGACGTGGAACGGCTTCGCCAGGTAGTCGTCGGCGCCGGCGTTGAGCATGTCGATCTTGGTGTTGAGCTCGTCGGCCGCGGTCAGAATGACGATCGGCGTGTCGCCGGTGCGGCGCACCCGCCGTGCGATCTCCTGGCCGCTCAGGTCCGGCAGTCCCAGGTCGAGCACCACGAGGTCCGGCTCCGCCTCCCGGATGGCCGAGAGCCCCCGGATGCCGCTCTCGAAGGCCAGCACCTCATAGCCCGCATCCTGCAGCTCCAGGGTGAGCAGCCGCAGGATGTCGACGTCGTCTTCTACGATGAGGATGCGCTTCCTCGACACCTAGTCCCCCTTCCCGGGCGCGATGGCGAGGGAGATGTCGCGCTGCTCGAGCAGCGCCCGCAGCGACACCGGCTGGTCGCTCTCGGGGAACCGCAGCAAGATGTCCTTCCCGTCCACGCTGATGCGGCCGCTGATGGCCCGCGCGCCGCTCAAGGCGGCGGCACGCTCGGCCTGGGTCGCGTCGGGGGGGAAGAACAGCAGGCGCAACTCGGTTCCGGGCGCGGGCGCGGTCTCGAAGGTGAGCTTCGCGTCCTGGATCCGTGCGCTGGCATAGACCGTCAGCAGGTCCGGAGACACCAGGCGCACCTCGGTGCCCGCCGGCAACGCGGGGAGCCCGAGGGCGCTCTGCGCCACCAGCATGAAGAGGCCCGCGCTCACGTCCGCCGCCTGGGAATCCCAGCTCCGTCCATGGCCCCATGCTAGCAGCGCGCCGTGAACGCGCTGCAGGAGCGGCTTAAGGGAACCTTCATGGGTCCGGAGCCATGCCCCACGGCGGCCGCGCTGCGCCGGACCCGGGCCGGCACCCCGGAACGCCCCGGCACGAGACCGAGAAATGCGCTCGGGGAGGCATCAAAGTGAATGACCTAACCCCGGCGGGCCGCCCCGTCGGTCATCATGGACGCGGTGTGAAAGCACGGGGGAGAGAGTCGCAGAGGGCGGTCGCCGCCGCGCAGGCGGCGCGCAGGCGGCGCGCAGACACGCGCCCGCCGAGCCGCACGCCTCCCCGAAGCAGCGCACGAAGGGGTCTCGCATGAGCCATCCACCGGTCCCGAGCTGGGCCGCGCACGCCGTCGCCGGGCCGTACGCCGGTCCCACCGCCGTGAAGCCGCGCGCATCGCGGCTGCTGGGCGCCGTCCTGCTGGCCGTGGCGCTCCTCCTCGGGCACGGCGTCGGCCACGCGCAGAGCTTCGACGCCAACCGCTACTACCAACAGTGCCTGCGCTTCGAGGCCGGCGGCGACCTCGAGACGGCCCGGCAGAGCTGCCTCAACGCGCTGCAGATCCGGCCCGACTTCGTCGACGCCGACCTCGCCCTGGCACGCATCGAGCTGGCGCTCGGCATGACCGGGTCGGCCGAGCAACGGCTGCGCTCGATCCGCGACAAGACCGCCAGCGCCGAGCCGCTGGTGTTGCTGGGGCAGGCCGCGCTCGACCTGGGTCAGTACGGTGAGGCCGACGCCTACCTCCAGGAGGCCGAGACACGCCTTACCAAGCAACCCAACCGGCAGCTGGCGGCCAGGGCCGCCTACCTCGCC
>Ga0102962_1000699_pt1 | contig 14790 bp, 9 predicted proteins | sample SalPonF2_C_D2_MG_FD_84519 | JGI IMG/M metagenome (GOLD analysis project Ga0102962, IMG submission 84519) | Salt pond soil microbial communities from South San Francisco under conditions of wetland restoration - Salt Pond MetaG SF2_C_D2_MG ...
ATCAGCAGTTTTATTTTTTACCGTGTTGTTGGCGGAATCGGGGTCGGACTGGCCTCCATGCTTTCACCGATGTACATCGCAGAGATCGCACCGGCTAATATCAGGGGTAAGCTTGTTTCGTGGAACCAGTTTGCCATTATCTTTGGTATGCTGGTGGTCTACTTCGTTAACTACACCATTGCCCGTGGTCAGGATCAATCGTGGATTGACCAGACCGGATGGCGTTGGATGTTTGCCTCTGAGACCATTCCGGCTTCACTGTTCCTCATCCTGCTGTTCTTTGTGCCGGAAACACCAAGGTTCCTGGTTATGAACAACAAAGAGGGTCATGCCCTGAAGCTGCTCACCCGTCTGAGCGGGGCGTCCAAAGCCGAAAGCGTACTTTCAGATATCAAGCGGTCCCTGGTGCACAAAAGAGTGCCATGGCTCAGCTATGGCGGACTTGTCATCGTTATCGGTATCTTCTTGTCTGTATTTCAGCAGTTCGTGGGTATTAACGTGGTATTGTACTATGCCTCCAGTATTTTCAGCAACATGGGAAGTGATACCGACGCCTCTCTGCTACAAACGATTATTGTTGGTGCTGTCAACCTGGTTTTCACTGTCCTGGCTATCTTTACAGTAGATAAATTTGGCCGGAAACCTCTTCAAATCATCGGTGCACTGGGTATGGCTGCCAGCATGATATGCCTGGGCTTCAGCTTTTACTTTAACAACCTGGGCATTGTCTCCCTGATATTCATGCTGTCCTACACGGCTTTCTTTGCCATGTCGTGGGGTCCTGTTACCTGGGTTCTTCTTTCTGAGATCTTCCCTAATTCCATCAGGGGCGCCATGTCAATTGCCGTTGCAGCCCAGTGGATTGCCAACCTGGTGGTTTCCTGGACCTTCCCCATCCTCGACGGTAATCCCTGGCTCACCGATGAATTCCATAAGGGCTTTGCCTACTGGATCTACGGTTTCATGAGTATTCTTGCGGCCGTCTTTGTCTGGAAACTTGTGCCGGAGACCAAGGGAAAAACACTGGAGGATATGGAAAATCTGTGGAAGAAAAAGAAGTAAGAAGCGTGAGGAGACCGGAAAACGTTGGTCAGATATACAGTAAAAAAGGTCAGGCTGAATGAATAACCGGCATGCAGAGGATGCCATACTCTTGCTGCCGGTTTTCAGCCATGGGCCTGTCCGTATTCAACCTCTTCCTCAATGGTCCACACCGTTGTGATTCAGGTCCTTCTGGCGTGTAATAACAGATTTGACCGGATTGACGATCCGTTCTAGGAGGCGTGCATCATCGGTAATGATCTCGGCAATGCCCTGCATTTCCTGGGTAAATTTCAACTTAGTACTATACGTAGTGGTTAGTCCATGAGGTAAACCAACAAGCACAGAATAGGCGTTATCGCTGGCCACCAGCGAAATATTTCTGACCCTGCCTTTCACCATCCCGTATTCCATGTAAGGGAAATTGGCAAACTTGATATTAACGTCTTCGCCAGGCTTCACTTTTCCCGATCCGGCTATGGGTAACTCAATCTTACCGATAATATCACCGGCATCTTCAGGAATAACGGTCATAACGATATCGCCGGTCCTGACGTTCTGGTTGGCACTCCATATCCGTGTAAAACTCACAACGCCATCAATCCTTGAACGCAATACATATTTCTGGTCCCAGCTGGCCAAATCGGCGGTAAGGTTATCAAAGGCTTCGATAACCTGTAACTGAAGCTTACCGGTCTCATCATTTTTCTGTAACTCCAGGTCGAGGATGGATTGCTCGAGTTTTGATATCTGTATCTCATTATTAACCAATACACTCCTCGATTCTTCATAGGCGCGTTGTTTGACCAGGTAGGCCGATTTGGACTTTTCATAGTCGGCTTGCGGGATTACGCCCTGACTGTAAAGGGTTGAATCGCGTGTAAACTGGTTACCGGCCAGGTTAACTTCATCATTGATAATTTTACTTTGACGTTTTAATGTCCACGAATAAGCTCTGTACCTTTTTATTTCTTCCCTGACCGAGTGGATTTTCTGGGCATGGTAATCGAGCTCGATAAAATTTATAAGATCTTCGTATTTCTTTAGAAAATTGGCATAGGAAGGTTGAATATCACTAAGGGAGAGGTTGCCTGGAAAATGGAAGACCGTGTCTTTACCAGGTTCATCGATAAATGGTCTGAAGGCGTCGAGTTCCTTTTTCAGATCCTGAACGTCATTAAGATCGGCAGTGCTTTCAATAAGCGCCATGATCTCACCGGTACGAACGTTCTGATTATCTTCAACAAACAGTGTAGCTATACGACCATCAGTCTTTGCCACTGCGTTATAGGGAGGATTTTCGGTCGTCACATAAATTTTTGCCTCGATAACATAAGGATATTTCAGCACCCAGCTGCCGAAAAGGATCAGGGCTATGGTAAAAAACAGGAGGAGTATACCCCATCGTACGATCCAGTGTGGGATGTGACCAAGTATTTCCCTTACCTCTTCACTTCTTACATCGATGGAAGAATTTCTGTTTTCCCGGGGCATATCGTTCAGAATTAGACGGTATTAAATTACTAAATTTTTTCAACTGCATCCAAAATTCAGCTAAAATTGACTTTAAACCATGTTCATCCATAAAAAAACTGCCGGCTGTATGCCTTCATATCAGGCAACAGACGGCAGTAATATATCATTAGTGTGAACAGCCGGATGGCCGGGGCCCTGATGTTACCAGTTATCAGGCATCGATATTGGCATATTTCGCATGCTTCTCGATGAATTCCCTTCTTGGCGGAACGTCATCGCCCATCAGCATGGAGAAGATGCGGTCGGCTTCGGCAGCACTTTCAATGGTGACCTGGCGCAGCGTGCGGAATTCGGGGTTCATGGTGGTATCCCACAGCTGTTCAGCGTTCATTTCGCCAAGACCTTTGTAACGTTGCACATGCAGTCCGATACCGGTTTTGGACATTTCCTCCATGAGTTGCTTTCTCTCTTCTTCAGTCCAGCAATACCTCTCCTGGTTACCTTTCTTGATCTGGTAAAGCGGAGGTGTAGCAATATAGAGGTAGCCACTTTTTATCAATTCGTTCATATAGCGGAAGAAAAAAGTCATGACCAGGGTAGCAATATGGCTACCGTCAACATCAGCATCAGTCATGATAATGATTTTGTGGTAACGGAGTTTGTCAACATTCAAAGCCTTGCTGTCTTCTTCAGTTCCGATGTTGACGCCGAGGGCCGTAAAAATATTTTTTATCTCATCGTTCTCGAAAATCTTGTGCTGCATGGCTTTTTCCACGTTAAGGATCTTACCTTTCAATGGAAGGATCGCCTGGAAGTTACGGTCTCGGCCCTGTTTTGCTGTTCCGCCGGCAGAGTCACCCTCGACGATGAAAATTTCTGTCTTAGCAGGGTCTTTATCCGAACAGTCGGCAAGTTTACCGGGCAGCCCGGCACCGGAGAGTACATTTTTCCGCTGCACCAGCTCACGGGCCTTACGGGCAGCATGACGGGCTGTGGCAGCCAGGATTACTTTTTGAACAATGGTTTTTGCATCTTTGGGATGTTCCTCGAGATAATTGGAAAGCTCGCCACTGACGGCACCGTCAACAACACCCATGATATCGGAGTTCCCGAGTTTGGTCTTGGTCTGACCTTCAAACTGGGGTTCAGCCACCTTTACCGAGATAATGGCGGTAAGCCCTTCCCTGAAGTCATCCCCATTGATGTCGAATTTGAGCTTCGCCAGCATCCCCGATTTCTCGGCGTATGATTTCAGTGTCCGGGTGAGACCACGACGAAAACCGGCGAGGTGCGTGCCCCCCTCAATGGTATTGATGTTGTTCACATAAGAGTGAATGTTTTCCGAGAAGGAGGTATTATAGTGAAGGGCAATCTCCACGGGAACACCATTCTTCTCTGTATCGATATGGATCGTATCTTCGATGAGCTTCTCCCGGTTTACATCCAGGAATCTGACAAATTCCTTGAGTCCCTCCTCTGAATAAAAACTCTCACTGCGGTATTTACCGTGACCGTTTTCACCACCTTCATCGTTGCCATTACCGTTGCCGTTACCATTTTCTTCGAGCTCGCGTTTATCGATAATAGACAACCTGATACCTTTGTTCAAAAAGGCCAGTTCCCGTAACCTGGAGGCCAGTATTTCGAAATTATAGGAAGTGGTCGTGAAAATTCCCGAATCGGGTGTAAATGTAATTATCGTACCGGTTTTATCTGTTTCGCCAACCGCCTTGATTTCACTCAGCGGCTTACCCTTAGCATATTCCTGGGTGTAAATTTTTCCATCGCGATGAATTTCGGCTTTCAGGTGAGTCGATAGTGCGTTCACACATGAAACACCCACACCATGCAAACCTCCGGAAACCTTGTATGAATCTTTATCGAATTTACCTCCTGCATGAAGTACTGTCATGACCACCTCGAGGGCCGACTTTTTTTCTTTCTCATGATAATCAACAGGAATACCCCTTCCGTCATCGATAACTGTTATGGACCCATCTTCGTTGATGGTGACATCGATAGTATTACAGTAACCTGCCAGTGCTTCATCGATGGAATTATCAACAACTTCATACACCAGGTGATGCAATCCTTTGACGCTCACATCGCCGATGTACATGGCAGGTCTCTTACGTACAGCTTCCAAACCTTCAAGAACCTGGATGCTGGTTGCGGAATACGTCTTGCCATTTGCTCCCACAACTACATTTTTGTTTAACTCTTTCTCTTTGTTATCCATTTATTCAAGATGTTTATGTCAACACAAAATAACCCTGAAGGGTCATGACATGAATGATCCTTTACGGTAATTAATTCGTGATTTTGGTTGCTTGAAACTGCCTTGCCGACAGGTCACGACCCCGGTTGTACGCCGCGATACGGATCGTATAATGTAAACAGTTGAAACTCAATCTTTTACAGCAATAAGCCATCATCACTATTTATCTTATCAAAGGTACAAAAAATCAACGGTTTTACCATCTGTGGGCGTATAATATTTCAGTCGTTTTTCAACAAAGAATTAACAACGTAACTATTCTGAAATTCAATTTATTAGAAGGGTGCAAAAAGTTGAATTTCGAATAAAAAAACACTATTGTCCGGTAAAATACACTGTATTATAGGGCATAAGTAAATCCGACCATGGCCTGGAAGCGCTGTGAAGGATACTGATGCCAGACCTGGTATTTCGCGGCGGTGAAATTATTCAACCTCAAAAAGAAGGAGAGCAGCTTGGTGTATCGGTATTCGACCTCGAGATTGGCATCCGGGAAAGGCTTTAACTCAACGGCTCCATCGCTACCGGGAACATATCGTTTCCCGGTGAGAAACAGGTTGGCATCGACCAGTATCTTGTCGCGTAAATTATACGAAGCAGCCAGGCTGGCATCAAAGGCCGGTTTATGCCACGGATAGGCCAGGCTGTCGAGTGCATAATGATAATAATGGCCCTTCAGCATGAACTGTAATTTCTCGTTTTTGTTCCATGTGATCTCGCCCGAGGTCGTCAGGATGGAGGCATTATCGTAGGTTACAGTGAACTGATTGTGCAGGATATCGGTGGTGTCAAGAATGAAAAAGTACATATCATTGACCTGGGTATACGAAATCCTGAAGTCGAAGGCCATCTTCGAGCTGTACTGCCCTTTCAATCCAAAATACCCGTTCATACCATAATCGCTGTTCTTAACCGATAAACCGGGTTTGATAAACGGGTTCTCGAACAGAATTTTGCGGTAACTGTTGATTTCCCGGTGACCATCCACACCCATATACGGTATAAGGACATCCTTCACGATGTTGAACTGAAAATTGGCCCTTGGATAAATATGGATACTTCCTTTGTCGCGAATATCAGTTGTCGTATTCAGTCCGAGGAGGAAACGCCAATCAGCGCCGGCTTTGGTAACATACGGATCAACCCTGACAACAAGGTTGTTGGAAGAATCGATACCTTCCGACTTGCCGTAATAGCTCACCCCCATATCCAGGCCCGAATACCAGTCGCCAATAAACGTTTCAAACCCGGCATGGGTTTTAAACGCATTTTCAGCATTGCTATACCCGTCTCTGGTAAGCTGGTAATTCAATCCCAAATGGTAATTTAAGTGAAGTGAATCGGGATTACTCGAGTAATACGCCAGCCTGGCACCGGCGGAATAGATCTTTTGCCTGATATCTTTCTTATTGAGCGTCGTATCCAGTTCGGGGTTATAGCCGTAATAGAGCACAGAGTTATATCCCCCGGAAACACCCCCTTCAAGAACAGATCTGTAAAACATGTGTTTCCAGTATAATTCACCAATGTTATCGCTGTAGTTGGAAGGGACCTTCTGATCGTTCTCCAGTTTCACTTTACCCGCCGAAGACTGGTGTTTGAGATAAAGGCCCATAGAACTTTTGCGCGATCTCAACTGGTTAACGGTAAGTTCAGCAAAAGGTGTGAAATAGTTCCCCAGGCCGAGTGTAAACTGGCTTTTATAGAGCCTCTCAAGCGGCAGCCCAAGCATCCTGGCTGGTCTGATGGGATTAACCCTGAAATGGGTATCATAACGTTTTGGAGTGATCGAGTACTGAAAATCAGGCCGGACCCTGGCGGAATCGCTAATTTTCGGAAGAAGGTTAATTTTCTCGGCATCCGACAAGGTCGGTGTATACGGCTTAACCACGCGCACCTGTTTCTCAATCTGGTTCTGCGAAAAGGTTCGTACAGGCAGAAGCGCTGTTACCGACAGTATAATGATGAGTCTAAGAGATGATTTCATAACACAAACGTTCAGGAATTAATCTACTAAAACAAACTATCCGGCTCGCTAATAAGGCTATCAGGTGCGACAGGGGCATTCTCCTTGTCAACCCTGTTTGTAATCTCATTTTTGCGCTTGATGGCCTCAGCCTTTATGCCATCATCTTCGGTTGTATAATAATTGATGATACTCTCCAGGGTTTGAACAGCCTGGAAATCATCATTTTTAGACAGGTATATTTCCGAGAGTAGCAGGAATGCCTTACCCATCCAGTACTGGTGAGGCGTATTCATATCGATGAACTCGAAAATTTCTTTTTCAGCTTTATCTGCATTCCCCCGGTTATAATCTATCTCGGCTGTCCGGTATTTGGCTTCCGCACCTTGTTCACTGTTAACCTCATCATCAATGCGGGAATACCAGTCGTACGCGGCAGGGGTGTCATTCTGTTTAAAATACGCGTGAGCAACCAGGTATTTGGCCTCCCTGGCCACTGAAGGTTCAAGCTTGTCCTGCAGCAGAACCTGGTTGGCCGCATCTATGGTATTCTGGTACTCATTCAGTTTGGCATACGACCGCATCAGACCTACTTCGGCTTCGTTGATGTTGGATTTATTCTCTCCAAGGGTAACCAGCTTTTTGTAAAGGCCGGCGGCACGGTTATAGTCGCCCCGGTTGAAGGCAATCCGCGAAGCGGCAACTAAAGCCGGTTCGGTGAACATGTTTGCCGGCTGATCGACAATATATTCCAGCGAGCTGAACGCATCGTCGGCTTTATTGAGCTTTAAAAGACAGTCGGCCCTGTAATAGTTAGCATTCAGGAGGAACGCTCCGTTTGGAAAACGCTGAAGGTAGGTGTCAAGATCCCTCACGGCTGCTTCACACTCACCGTCCAGGTAAGTATTTTCGGCAGCAGCGTATAACAGTGAATCCTGTTCGCTAACCGACACCCCCTGCCCTATCTCTTTTACAAAAGCCAGGTAGCCATCAACATCATTCTGATCAACATAAATATTTTTTATCGACTTCAAAGCACTGGAAGCTTCGGTAGAGCCAGGATAATCATTCACCACCCGCTTATAATATTTCAAGGCGTCGTTGTTACTCCCGGCATTGCGGGAAATGAGGCCAAGCTGGACAAGTGCTCTGCTCAGGTAATTACTGCTTGGATAATTGGCGACTATCGTTGCATAATTCTCACGTGCATCCTTCGGATCGTTTAGTATAAGATAAGTCCTTCCCAATTCGTAAAGCGCATCATCATCGTATGCCGATTGCGGATATTTAACAAGTAGCTCACTGAGGGTTTCTATCTTCCGCTGTGGCCGGTCAACCAATCCCAGCGTAAAGGCTTTCTGGTAGTATGCGTAGTCTACATCGGCTTTGCCTAGTTTAATCACGTTATCGTAATACTCAATGGCTTGCCAATAGCTGGACTGAACGAACCGGCAATCGCCCAGCCTGTTATAAGAATCGGCGAGTGTGACTGAGTTACTGTTTTGCTCAAGATTCACGTATTTCCTGAACCAGCTTTCGGCTTTGGCGTAATTCTTCCTCGAGAATTCAAGATATCCCATACTGTAGTTCACATTCCTGAATTCGGGAGTCTGAACGGAAACAGGTTCATCAAGGAACAACTGGTAAAAATCCTCGGCGGTACCGGGATCACCCATGCGGAAATAGGCCTCAGCCAGCCAGTAATACGTGCGTACCTTGATCGTTGCATCGTACTTATCGTATTTCAGGGCCTTGTCGAGTATCGTGATAGCGTCGTTAAACCTGAGGTTCGTAAAGAGCTCCAGCCCGCGAAAGAAAGCTACCCGCTGGTAGGCTTTTTCTATCTCGCTGTTCTTGTCCTTGATCTTCTCGAGTGATTCAAGAGCCATACGGTAATTTCTCGTATTCATATAGGCCATCACGAGATAATTGTAGGCTTCGTCGATACGGCTCGAAGCCGGATAAAGGCTGATATAGGTGTTAAATGCCCGAATCGCCTCATTAAAAGGCGTATAGGAAAGTTCGTAGGTGACCTTGGCATAGTTGAACAGGGCATCTTCTTTAATGTCCTGGTCGTAGTCCATACGGGCGGCCGATGCAAAAGCAGCCCTGGCTTTGTTTTTCTCGCCCAGCCTGATGTAACAACCTGCCAGGTGGTACAGCGCACTCTGGCTGATCTCTGAATCGTTAAGCGAGATACGTTCGAAAATCTGTGAGGCTTCCAGGTAATGTCCGGTCATATAATAGGCATACGCCAGCTGGTACTTGTCTTCAATCGATATCCTGTCCACCGCATCACGGTATTGTTCAAGGTAGGGAATGGATGCCTCATACCTGCCCAGATAGAAATAGGATTCGCCGATTATCTTGGCCATTTCTGCCGCTCTCTTTTTACTAACCGTTTCCATGAGCGGTGGGGCAAATTCAATAACTTTCTCAAATTTCTTTTGCAGGTAATAAATCTGTGAGATATAATAGGGTGCTACAGGTGAAAAGGTCTCATCATCGACGAGTTTGAGGAAGCCCTGCAGAGCGGTCTCATAATTTTCCTGAACATACGCGATATGCGAGTAATAGTAAAGGGCGGGGGGAGAATATTTCGTGTCAATATCCTTGATCTCGTAAAAAGCCACCCTGGCATTCTCGTAATCATGGCGCATATAATAGGCATAGCCTTTCTGAAAATAGTACTCAGAAAGTTCTTCCCGGTCGAGAAAAAACCGGTCTACATTATTGTAATAGCTAATCGTTTTAGGCCAGTTCTTCTTGATATACATATAGTTGGCGAGACGGTACCAGGCACGGTTGACAAGAGGGCTTTCGGGATTTTCCTCAACAAATTTGAATACCAGGTATTCGGCATCGAGGTTCTGAAGTTCAACAGAGCTCATGGCCAGGTAATACTGGGCTTCGGCTTTCACCTCCGACTTGCTTTCCCCGATTTCGCCCAGCGATTTTTCAAAGAAATGTTTAGCTGCCCCGTATTTTTCTTTCTCATAGAGTTCTATTCCTTTCCTGAAATCTTTACCCGGATAGGTATAAATCTCCGATTTCTGAGAAAAAACCATTTGTGACCCCGGGAATAAAAGAATCGCAACCAGGAGAACCAGATATTTTCGTCTAATCATGCCAGTTTCTTTGTAGTATCGCGTAAAAATAAGAATAAATGAGCTTCACTTGCGTCCTGCTTTTTCTTTTTAATTAACAGGACCCTGTTAATTAAAGATTTTATTATTAAGCGCAGAACTCTGATATTTGTACCAGCGAATTTTCAGATAAAGAACGAAGGAATAATGCTAAAATTGCTTTTTCATGGCACTCGACAACATAATTGAATTCCACAACGCATCCATATTCATTAAGGATCATCTTGTTTTATCCGATCTCAATTTCACTATACAGAAAGGTGAATTCGTGTACGTCATCGGGAAGGTAGGCAGCGGAAAAACGACGCTGATAAAGGCCATGAATGCCGAAATCCCGTTAAAAGAAGGTACTGCCACGGTTACAGAATTTAATCTCGAATCGATCAGGCAGAAACAGATCCCTTACCTGCGCCGCAAGCTCGGCATTGTGTTCCAGGACTTCCAGCTTCTTATCGACCGTTCTGTCAATGAAAATCTTTCCTTTGTCCTGAGAGCTACCGGCTGGAAGAATAAAGATGAGATCAATACCCGCATTGGTGAAGTTCTCGAAAAAGTAGGCCTTGGCTATAAAGGGTATAAAATGCCCCATCAGTTATCGGGCGGTGAACAGCAGCGCGTGGTTATTGCCCGGGCCCTGCTTAACGACCCTGAAATAATACTGGCCGACGAGCCAACCGGGAATCTCGACCCACAGACATCGGAGGGCATCATGAATATCCTGACAGAAATAAGCAAAAACGGGAGGGCCGTGGTCATGGCCACTCATAACTACAACCTGTTAAAAAAATTCCCGGCCCGCATATTCAAATGTTTCGATGGTAAACTGGTGGAAACAGATATGAATGATCCTGAAATAGCGTTTCTTACCAGCCAGATAGTTTAGGTAAAAAGATTAACCCCATTGCCATCCTGCATCCGCAGATCTTGGCCACCGGCAGATGCCAATAAGGTAGTAATAGCACTGTACCTGGTTTTCGGCTCAGCTCTCAGGTATGTATCAGAATACTTCTGTATGAAAGCAGCGAATGCTTCATGAAACGTCAATACAACACGATTCTTCTTATCGGAAAGGATGAAATGATAAAGGCTGGTGAAGAATGCATCCTCTTTCTCCTTCTCGTACCACAAATAGGGTGTCTTCACGGTACCATCCCTGAAATTCAACAGGGCAATCCCCAGTCTCCCCTCTTTCCCGTCAACCTCCAGCCAGGTGAAATGGAAGTCTCCTGCGAATGCGCTGAAGTAATACCTGGTTTCAAGTGATGCATTCCCTGCCTCCTTCTTCGTCACCCATCCGGCAGCCATCCACCACTCAATAAGTTTCCTGTCGGGCCTGATAAATTCACGACGTGCCTTCTGCCTGATATAATCGAGCTGATCATCGGACGGGAAATCAAATGTATGCAAAGACACCCCCGTAATCTGTTGTAACAGGAAGGAGCCTTGTCCCCGTTTCCTGGAAACGTTGATCAGTGCATCCACAAGTTTCAGGATACCTGCGGCTGCCAGTGTTCTCAGAAACCTGTTCCTGGCTGACACCGGCTTCAGGTACATCGCCCTGGTATGAAGCGACGACCGCAACCTCAGTAACACCCCGTCCCTTTTCCTGATGGAAAAATCACCCAGACGTTCCAGGTACGAAGCTGTCCTGGCGTTAATGTCGGTATGAATAATACGGCTTCCGGTAATCTCCAGGGAGTCGTTCAGAAACGGAACAGCTACCTTCCCTCCCCGATAAGCAGGATCGGCATACCAGCAGGAAACCCAGTGGATGCGGGGCAGATCTTCCCTGCCGTTAAGAAGACCCGGCAACAGACCTGTGAAGCCGGCAAGATAGCCATTGTCGTCACGGGCATAAATCATCACTACATCGTCATTCCGGGCATGGGGATTGGAAGCCTGGCTGCGGGCTCGCCATGGCGTGATGGCTACCTGGCTTCCCTTCCGGGCGAACATGGTCTCGGCCAGCCGCTCAAGTTCATGTTTTTTTACTCGTATAAATTCCATCAGGCATGGTGGTTTTTCTTATCCGCCCGGTACAAGTCTCCGGAGGTACGGATGTTCAGCCTGTCCTCAAACCCAAAACGAATACCGGATTCGGCTTCCAGGGCGGTGAAAAGCCCAACAGGCTTCCGCTTGTCCCTGCCTTCGACAGAAGCCAAGGCCTTACCATCACCGGCTTCTAACATATCGCCTGCGACCCGGGCAAACAAGGGCCTTACTCTCTCACATATTTTATTCATGTCCATTACAGCTCAATATTAAGGTTAAGGTTACCGGCAAAACGGTATATGCCAAAACGGTTGTTTTCGCTGAAGCCCAGTTTTTTATACATCGGATAACCACTCACTGTTGAATGAAGTACAAACGTACAAAACCCTTTGCGGATATAATAGTCCAGGGCTTCTGAAGTTATCCAGCTGCCATAGCCCCGGTCACGGAAGTCGTTTTTTGTGGAAATCATATACAAACCAATGAAAGCACCAGCTCTGAATCCAAGCAATGTCGACACCGTCTTTTTCCCCTTTACGATCCGGAAAAAATCAAATTCGGGTTTTGTCAATACATCCCGGAACAGCCTGTAATCAATATTTTTTTCGCTCATGACCTCATGGTTTACCACGTTGAGCCATTCCCTGAGTTCATGTTCGCCGGTAATGCGATCTAACATACATCCCGGGTCAGGAACCAGTTTTCCATACGGCTTGTCCCGTTTCAGCCACATCCCGCTCCAGTAGCCAACCTGTTTAATGTTGTATTTAAGAATCCGGGCATCGAACGACTTTCCCGGTGAGACCGCTCTGATCCAGAACCGTGGTAATTCGCCTTTTTGCATGGCCAGGGCCAGTTGTTCTATCGTAGGTTCCGAAAGATGCTCGCCACCCAGAAGGTAGGAAGGCCAGTTCTGCCCCGGATGCATCACGTAGTGTATACCTTTTGCCTGACCATAGGTAAGGCCGGAAGATGCAGCAATGGCATTGTAAAAACCTTTAAGGCTCGCCCATGTTTCTGCTTCAAAACTCATCGATGGTTCATTTATACGCGTCGTTTGACCTTATTCCTCCCGGCAATCGCTTTCATCCTGTAAAACAAAAATTCTGTCTTCAGATATTTTTCGGCACGGGCGGGCGATTTCTCAAGGGGTATCCTCTGGTAATGAGGGAAAGGCTCGTCGGCTTTTAACCCCGACGTTCCGAACGAGGCATCAAGGACGCTGCCCGGGGTTTCATATAATCGCTGTAAGACAGTCCGGCTTACACCAGTATCACTGAAGGGAAAGGAAAAGAACGAGTAACCGGTTTCGAATTTTTCTCTTATCCCGGCCATACTGCTTCTGACTTCTTCGTATTGTTCTTCAGGGTCGAGCTGGTGAAACAAAGGGTGGTCATGACTGTGAGCACCGATATAAAAACCTTTCTTTTGCAATGACCTGATCTCCTTCTCGTCGAGATAAGGTTTATGGTCATCAAGATATTGTTCAAAATCAACATCCGTTCTGCGGGCGATACGGGAAATGAGCCTGCTGCATTTGTATCCCAGCGAAAGGAGCCCACGCACCAGCGAATCCTGATCATGTTCGCGCTGGTCCATCGATGCGGCCACATCCAATAATACGTCGTCAGATAGATGCCCCGTCCGGATTCTTTCTATAAGCAACGACACTTTATACCTGTAAAAAAGTGCATTGTTACCAATGAAGTTATTGTTCAGAAAAAATACCGCATTGATGCCTTTGGCCTCAAGGACAGGCACAATGATATCGGACACCTCGTGAAGACCGTCGTCAAAACTCAGAATGAAAGCCGGCTTACCCTTACCTGTGGAAGGCCTGGGATTAAGAAGCCATTCCGGCGAAAGGGGGGCAAAGTATTTGAGGAGGTCGTCGAGATCGGTCCTGAATTCGGCTACACTTTTCACCCGGTAAAGATGCTTAATATGCGGCGGCGGGGTATCACTAACCATGTGATAAAACGGAAAAACAACGGATTTACCTGTCCGCCGGATCATCTTATCCAGTGAAAACGAAGTGGCCAATGGCATCAGAACATTTCTAAATCCGGGCATAATCAGCCTTTTAAAAACCTGAGCAGCAGAGGAAGCCTGTTAAATGAAACGGTATTATATTTTGTTTCCCTGGCTCCAAAACCCGTGAAAAAACGGGCAATGCCGGGAATATTCGATCCTTCAAAATCAAGTACCAGCCCGGTTCCGGCATAGGTCCCGATGATATGATCAACGATGCCGAACATGGCTCGTGAGGTTTTGCCCTGGTCGCCCGACACCGGGATCAGGTAATAGACCCGCCCTCCGAATATGGCAAAGAAAGCTGCCGCCACCAGACGGTCTTCAACAATGGCACCGACAAGACGGCCGTGTCCCATTTCGAGAACTTTATCAACAAAACAACTCATCCACTCATAATGATCACGTGAGCGTCGTACCGGGGCATTCTCCCTTCTCAACCTGACCAGGTCGGGGACCGTGATCTTCTCGGTCAGTTCTACAAACGGTAATGATTTCTGAATGTTCCTGCGGGTATTATCAGTAAAACCGTCCCTGATGTCCTGGTAATTTCTTCCCAGCCTCAGCTCATAATTTGAATTAAGCCATACCTTATATTTATCCCTGTGCAAGTCATTGGTATAATTCAGGTTAATACGTGCATACCGCACAAAGGATGGAATGGCATCAAGAAATTCAGCTATTTTCCCGGTGTTTACCCACGTTAGTGAAAAAATGCCAAGCTGCTGACTGTAAAAAGGCTGAAAAAGGTATGGTATTCCGGCCTTCTTCTTTATCGTCAGCGGCATCACGGCCCGGTAATCATCTTCTACCAGGCCGCCCCATCCCGGAGAGGTCAGATCGAGGTACCACGACAAGGC
>Ga0102962_1000701_pt1 | contig 14769 bp, 12 predicted proteins | sample SalPonF2_C_D2_MG_FD_84519 | JGI IMG/M metagenome (GOLD analysis project Ga0102962, IMG submission 84519) | Salt pond soil microbial communities from South San Francisco under conditions of wetland restoration - Salt Pond MetaG SF2_C_D2_MG ...
AAATGTAAGTTTCTGGGCCGGAGGAGGCCTTGGAATCATTTACAGTAATCCTGAAGGTCCATCAGGTGGAGATACTGACCTTGTCTTAAACCTGTTGGGTGGTATTGGAATTCAAACCGGAAGCGTGATGCCATATATACAGCCCAAAATAATATTGAAGCAAAATAGTGAATTTGTAATGGGCTTTGGTGTCAGATTCTGATCTGTCATAACAATCGACACCAAATAAAATTACAATAGGATCGACAAGACACTCGTTTGCGTTTTAGTTGTGTCATTAGTTACTGAAGATCCTATAACATACCATAGAATAATAGTCAAGATGGTAAGGAGTATTTTCAGATGTTCAATTACAAATTTTCAAAATATTTTATTCTTAAACAGGCAGCTCTTTTCATATTGCTGCCTGTGTTGGTTTCTTGCAACAGTAATCTGACCAATTCCACTAACGCTAATGTTTCGACTGTAAATGGAAGAATTGGTGAGCCTTTGCCGTCACAATCCGGATCTCAAAGTTCATCATCAACCAATTTGGGTGGAGCGACGGTTCGTTTGAACCTATTAAGAAATGATGGGTCACTTGAAGATATTTCAAACCAAAGTGTTCAGACAAAATCTAATGGGTCATTTCAGATAACCACAAACCGGTCGGGAATTCGAAACACCATTATTACTGTTAAGCAAAATGGTACAACATTTAAATCAGTGATTAGTGACGCTATTCATCATGGAATTATTATCACCAGCCCTCCGGTCACCCGCGAAACAACGGCTAAAACGAATACCTACCTGGATGCCGAAGCTCAATTGAACGGCTCTGTGGATACGGTTCATTATTCTGATGTTCAATCACTCATGAATATACGTACCTCACGTAAGATCTATGGAGATTCCACTTCTGCTGAAATTCTTGCTCATGGCATTATCCAATGGACCTCAGCTCATAAACTTGCTTTTAAAAGTTCAATAATCGGTGCTTCCGATAAGCAACTCAAAAACATTGCTCAGAGTAAAGCGGTTGTTACGGCACAACTTCAACGGGCATTATATAACGCAGGAACAGATACGAATGCAATAATTGGTGCTTATAATGCTTATTATCAGGGGGTTTTCAGTGCTTATGTCAGTAATGGCATTTCATTGACACAAATGATTGAAGGTAATGAAACAGCAAATACCGCCCTCATCAATAATACCAGTAACATTAAACAGGGTATTCAGTTCACATTAGAACAAAATGGCACCGGTGTGCTTTCATCGGCCATAGGCCTGGTTGATAAAACGGCGTTAAATAACCTTGGGGTGAAAACAGCAACGGTGGATTCGGCATTGAGTGCCGTTAATCATTTTCAAACACAATTGACAAAAGCTACTTCAGAAGACAGCCTTAAGGCGTCTATCACTTCCTATCACGATAGTGTTATTAAAATTATGGAAGGAGTGCTAACTCAAAATGCAACAGGTATCGCTGACGTTGATGATAGCATTAATTCACAAAATGGCCTAAAAGCACAGCTTAAAACATCACTTCGCAATCAAACATCACCACAGATGATTGTTCAGACATATGCAGCTTATTTTGATGCCATTGACAAACTGATGAAAAATAAATCCGGTATCTCGAACAGTAGTACATTACAGGCAGCTACAAAACTGATGATCGTCAACAATATTTATTAAATAAAAAACTATATATGGGCACACAGGCCACTGTATGAAATATAGTGGCCTTTTTTTATCTATTTTTAATATTTTAGCATGTCTGAAGCAGTTTATATGATGATATAAGAACCGAAAAATGATACGCATACATTATATTCAACACGTCTTTCACGAAGACGCTGGCAGCATTAAGACCTGGATCAACCAACATGGATATGATCTTCAGGCCACTAGAATGTTTAACAGCGAATCATTGCCGGATACTACTGACTTTGATTGGCTGATAATTCTTGGTGGACCCATGGGTGCCTATGATGAATCACGGTACCCATGGTTAGCGGAGGAGAAAAGATTTATTGAAAAATGTATACGAAGTAATAAAAAGGTATTGGGAATCTGTCTTGGTTCGCAATTGATAGCTGACGTTTTAGGCGGCAGAGTTTTTAAAAATCGTTTCAAAGAAATCGGGTGGCATCGGGTCTCACTAACACAAGCAGGTAAGAAATCTGGTTTATTAACAGATTTCTCTGAATCGGAAAGAGTATTTCAATGGCATGGTGATACATTCGACCTGCCAGATAAAGCTGTACATCTTATCAAAAGTGATGTGTGTCAAAATCAGGCTTTCAGTTATGGTGAGAATATATTGGCTCTGCAATTTCATCTTGAATTTACCCCAACTATAGTTGAACAATTAATAAACACTTCCGGTGATGAAATTACAGATGAACCCCATATACAGCATCCCGATGATATGCTAAACAATTTGGATAATTTTGCACGAAGCCACATACTCATGAAGAACCTGTTAAAAAAATTCAATAAGGCTGAGGTATAATTAGTTCCTTTTTCAACTTTTTCTGTCAAATTCTATCCGGGTTTATAAATGTTTTACCATTTTTATCTTTTTTTCCCCGTTCTCATTATTATTTATAGTTAAATGATTCACAGATAACATATTATAAATGTTGAGGCCCTATGCTTAAATTACGGAAACCCCGTCACGTTATTATTGCTATTAGTTCTTGCCTTTTAATCAGTATTATAGCCTGTTCGCGAAAAAATAACGAACCTGTTAATACACAGAATATTACTGCCGCCCAGAAATTATTCGGATTGAATTTTACCCGGTCCGAAAGAGATTCTATGGTTGGCAACCTTAAAGACAATTTAAAAGCTTTTAAAAAGCTTCAATCATTACATTTGAATGACAGTGTACCGCCTGCTCTTGTTTATAATCCCATACCTGCCGGCAAGCAATTTAATCACAAACAATACACACTGCATTGGGCTGAGCCGGAACATGTTACGGTACCTAAAGATACAAGTAAACTGGCTTTTTATTCTATCAGTCAGTTGGCTTACCTATTAAGAAACAGGAAGATAACATCCACCGGGCTAACCAAACTATATCTAAACAGATTAGAGAAATATGGCGATACCTTGCATTGTGTGATTACCATCACCAAAGATCTCGCTCTTAAGGAAGCTAAAAAGGCAGATCAGGAAATAGCTGCCGGTCATTATAAAGGACCGTTAATGGGTATTCCTTTTGGTGTGAAAGACCTGATGGCTGTTAAGGGATACAAAACGACGTGGGGTGCCGGACCATATAAAAATCAGAGAATAAATACCACTGCTACTGTAGTTAAACGACTTCAGGACAAAGGGGCTGTACTTATAGCGAAATTGACCTCCGGTGCTCTTGCAATGGGAGATGTTTGGTATGGAGGTAAAACACGTAATCCCTGGGATTTGAAACAGGGTTCATCCGGATCATCTGCCGGACCTGCATCTGCTACTTCAGCCGGGTTGGTTGCTTTTTCATTAGGAACGGAAACCTGGGGGTCTATTCTTGCTCCATCAACACGATGCGGGGATACCGGGCTCAGGCCAACATTTGGCCGGGTAAGTAAATACGGTGTTATGGCATTAAGCTGGAGTATGGATAAGGTTGGACCTATTTGCCGTGATGTACAGGATTGTGCCATTGTCTTTAATGCCATTCACGGACCTGACGGAAAAGACCGAAGTGTTGTTGATTTACCGTTTAATTTTAATGTTCATGAAAAATTAAGCAACATTCGGATAGGATATTTAAGCGATCTCTTCAATAAGAAAGACGATCCCAACTATATTCATGATGAACAAACACTGGCAACATTAAAAAGCCTGGGTGCCAACCTGATCCCGATTACGTTACCCGACTTCCCTGTTCGCCCCCTTTCAATTATACTTGATGCTGAAAGTGCAGCGGCTTTTCAAAATTTATCACTCTCCAACCGCGATTCATTACTGGTGCGCCAGGGCAAAAACGCATGGCCCAATTTATTTAGGGAAGCTAATTTCATTCCTGCAGTTGAGTATATACAGGCCAACCGGGCGCGAACCTTATTGATCAATAAAATGGATTCTGTCATGAAAAAAATTGATGTCTATGTGTCACCGACATTTGGGGGTAATAATCTTTTATTGACCAACCTTACCGGTCATCCTGCGGTTGTTGTACCCAATGGATTTACAAAGAAAAAACATCCAACGAGTATTTCATTTATTGGAGGTTTGTATAAGGAAGGGAAAGCACTTGAAGTAGCTAAAGCTTTTCAGGATGCAACTAATTATTATAAAAAGCATCCGAAAATGTTTATGAATTGAGAAAACCCCCGGGAAATTCGTTTGAAACGGATTTCCCTCCACTCTTATAAGTCTTTGTAAAACAGTTTTTTTGCCCAATATCTGCGTTATCGGAATTTTAAAATCCTCACATATGACCACTTCTCTTATCCATAAGTACAATTAAAAATATATAAACGCTATATAGATAAGCACACGAATATTTAGTACTTATTTAAAGCTATAAATAAATTAATTATGTATTTAAAAAAACAGGATATATAAAAAAGTTGGCATATATATCTGCATTTATTACTTTGTGAGGTATAAAAAAACCGGTACTACCAGAAATCGAAGTGAGGTTCTACTGAATTAAGGTAGGCATGCTATCTAGCTCATAGCATATAAAAGGTTGTGTCGAAAATACTGGTATGTACCGGATTTTTTTATTTAAGATCTTATTACTCGTCTCTCATTTGTTCTATAAAAACTCTTTATAGTCTTATACTTAATTAAAATAATAATGTTTCAAACTTTCTTAGGTTATTATCTTCAAATATAGAACGCACTATTACTCGTCTTATTACATACTGTTATGACTGATGGGAAATTTCCCTCTCTTGATTTATCTCTTAGAAAATATTACCGTAATTTCGGTTCTCTTATTTTATAAAGACGATCGGCAGTTAAAAGAAAAATGCGATCTTGATGAATACTTAAACCTTTAGGTTTTATTTTTTCTAATATAGTAAATTTTTTAATCAAAGAACCACGTTTTTCAAAAACTTTTATTTTTCCAGGTAAACAAGCCCATAATAAGTGACCATCTATTGCAATCGCGCCTACTTTTTTGACTCCCCCTATAAAACCTAAATATTGACCCGTATTGCTAATAATATCAATAACCCCTTCCTCAGGCTCTGAAATATAAATACGATCTTCATCGGCAATCATATTCGAGGGAGAAGTATCAATATCATTACCCAGTGAAGTAAAAACCTGGTCATATTGTCCCCTGCTATTGTATTTTACGATATAGCGGCTGTTATCATCAAAGAAAAACATCTCTCCCCTATTATTGACACACAACTTTGCCGGCGCGTACAAATCACCGGATCCAAATTGGCCGCTGTTTCTTATTGTCGATAAATACTGATTCCTCCTGTCAAATATTTGTATACGATGATTATGATAATCAGCCACATAAATTTTCAAACCGTTGGTTGCATCGACATCGGTGGGTGTATCAAACTGAAAATCGCCATTTCCAAGGTTACCGAGTGAATCTATCCTCTGACCCTCTGTATTTGTTATCAGAAGTCTGTTTTTACCTTTTTCTGTTATATACACCCTGCCCATTGGTGTTATATATAGAGATGATGCTTGATCCAGACCTTTAATGATAGTTCGCAGGCGTAATGTATCGCTCGATTGAGCGATCGAGCTCTGAACCAGGAAGATCATCCAAACAGATAGTAAAAATAAACGCTTCACATCATTTTATTATGGTTTAAGATGCTTCAATCCCTTGGATCCGATATCATGACGGTAATACATTTTATCAAATGAAATCTTATCAATTTCATCATACGTTTTTTCTATAGCGCTGGCGAGCGTATCACCGGAACCTACGATACCCAAAACCCGGCCACCGGCAGTGACAAGATCTTCACCATTCATACCGGTCCCACTATGAAAAATAAGTGTATCATCCGATACCAATTCAACACCTTTAATTACTTTCCCTTTATCATACGATCCAGGGTAACCCCCGGAAACCAATACCACACAGCATTGGTAATCAACTGATTGTTCAATTTCTATCTGTTCTAATTCTCCTGAAACGGTAAGAAGCATCAGTTGAACGAGATCCGTCTTTAACCGGGGCATCAAAACCTGGCACTCAGGATCTCCGAACCGGCAGTTATACTCAACCACTTTCGGACCTTCATCGGTCATCATCAAACCGCAATATAGCACACCTTTGTAAGGCATGCCTTCTTTTGCCATGCCCTCGATAGTTGGTCGGACTATAGTGTCGTATACAACCTTTAGCCCGTCTTCATCGAGTACGGGAGCGGGACTGTAAGCTCCCATACCACCGGTGTTTAATCCCGTATCTCCTTCCCCTATCCTTTTATGATCCTGTGCATGCGAAAGAATACGTACATGCGCACCATCAGATACGGCGAAGACCGATACCTCCTCACCTTCCATAAATTCTTCAACAACGATCGTGTTAGATGCAGAACGTAAGGTGGAGTCCTCTTTCATTGTTTTAAGGCGGCTGACCACTTCTTCTTCATTCTGACAGATAAAAACACCTTTACCGCCTGCCAGGCCATCAGCCTTGAGAACTATGGGATATTTATTTTGTTCTTTTACATACTGCTCAATTTTATCCCATTCATCATTACCGAATGTTTCAAATAATGCAGTTGGAATGTCATACTTCTGCATAACATTCTTAGCGAAACTCTTACTTCCCTCTAATTGGGCCGCCACTTTTGAAGGGCCAAAAACGGCATGATTCTTCGCTTCCAGAAAATCGACAATTCCATCGACCAGGGGTTGTTCGGGACCAACGACAGTGAGATCTATATTATATTTATTGATGAATGATTCGATCGCCGCAAAATCATCCATCACAAGGTCTACGTTCATCCCGCACAGCGCCGTTCCCGGGTTACCAGGGGCGATATAAAGATTCCTGACTAATGGCGATTTATGAATTTTCCAGGCCAGGGCATGTTCTCTTCCCCCCTTACCAATCAGCAAGATGTTCTTTTTATCAGCCATTTTTAAAGTGATTCCGCAGTTTCAATGATAGAGGCAAAACTTTTAGCTTTCAGGCTGGCTCCACCGATTAATCCACCATCGACGTCATTTTGTTGCAGTAACTCTTCAGCATTATGTGGTTTCATACTTCCGCCATATAAAATTTGCAAACCGTTGGCTATTCCTTCATCAAATACGTCACTAACAACTGAACGTATGAATTGATGCATTTCCTGAGCCTGTTGAGGTGTTGCTGTTTCACCCGTTCCAATAGCCCATATAGGTTCATAAGCGATCACTACTTTTTGGGCTATGTCCTTATCAATACCGGCTAATGCTTTTGTCACCTGGTTACGGACTACGTCTTTATGTTGATCCGCTTTTCGTTGTTCCAGCGTTTCGCCAACACAAATAATAGGCTTTAATCCATCATTAAGGCATTTCAATGCTTTTTTATTGACGATCTCGTCCGTTTCACTAAAATAACTGCGACGTTCCGAATGTCCCACGATGGAATAACGACATCCCGTATCTTTTAACATTTCGGTGCTGACTTCCCCGGTATAGGCTCCGTTATTTTCATAATGAACATTCTGGGATCCCAATTCAATACCAATGAACTGATCCAGCTCTTCCTTAACAGCTACAAGTGAAATGATCGGTGGACAAACCAATACCTCTACTTTGGGTTTATGGTTTGATAATTCAAGTTTTAGACTATTAATTAGATGTCTTGCTTCGGATGGGCCGGCATTCATTTTCCAATTTCCGGCAATTAAAAATCTTCTCATGAGTTAGTATTTTTTTTAAATGCTAATTTTAAATCTGAAATCAACCTGTCAACTTCCATACCTACATATTTTCTGATAATCTTGCCATTACTGTCCACCAGAAAACGCGTTGGTATCAATTGGATATTGAATCGTTTCAGCATATCTGAATTTTTATAGGAACCGGCTTTAGCTACAGGCCAGTTTTTACCTCTTTCATCAAAAAAGGCATTTACAGTCACCTGACTTTTATCGATCGGTACTGTTACATATTGTAAACCAAAATTCTTATAAACCAAATAAATTGCCTTCATTTGTGGAAATTGGTTTTGATATAACTTATTGGCCAAACCGGTTATTTCCAACAAATAAGGTTTTCCTTTTAATGTTTCGTTTGATACAGTATCACCCGAAAGAGTTACAACTTTAAAAGACGGCATCTCCATACCGGGAGCAAGATGATCGAGATCATACTGAAAATTCTCAGCCCATTCTTTTGCGTCGGAAAACTTTTTATCATACTGCTTCCTAAAATTCAATAAATCCGAACGAGCACGATTGATTTCAGTGCTATCATATAACAGCTTAATCTGATTCATACTCAGCGTCATCCTGTATTTTGGATTTTGGGACGATTTCCGCAATGAATCAATATATTGTATAGCACCATTCAATCCGTACGTCCGTGCGGCAGCATCCGTTGCCGTCTTGGCCAATATATCCCGCAAGCTGTCACTGACTTTCAGGCTGTCATATTTATGTAACAACTCCTGATCGAAGGCACCGGATAACAGCTGTATGGCATTTACCGTTGAACGATCAGCAGCTATGGTATTCGGATAATCTTTGCGAACAGACCAAAACAAATTGCTCCAGGTCTGTATCAAATGCGGTATAGTATCCTGAGGTAAAGCGCCGCTGTTAACGTATTTTACCAGGCGATTATAGTTTTGCTCCACTCTTTGATACACACTATACGCCGTATTTTCACGAGATTTGATCGTAACAGTCTCATTAAATTGTGGAATCTGACCGTCAATATAGACCGTATCATTATCGGCCAGAATCACTGATGAACTGGATATCAAATTACCGTTACGACTTATTAGCATTGGATACATAGCTCGTTTTTTGAACACCGCTTTACCCGTAAAATTACCGGTCGTATCCGTAACAGCATGAAAAAGGGTATCCGCGGTGTCTGATGTATCTCTATGGATAATAGTTACATTTATGCCGCTATAATCTCTCGTAGAATCAACTTTGGGATTAACGGTGATCTGACCTTTAACAATGGCCGTTGGCTTCTCAGGCTTGCGGGAACAAGCGTAAAAAGCCAATAACCCTATCAAAAAAGGTATATATTTTGTTTTCATATCCGGGATTTGCCGTCTAAATATTAATAGCTCAATTCTGATATTCTTTAATTTTTTCCAGGAATGTATCTCTCACCATTTGTGGATTAGCTTTCCCTTTAGATTTTCTCATTACCTGTCCGATAAAAAATCCCATCAAGCCTTCTTTACCGCCAACGTATTGCTCTACTTTATCAGGGAATTGAGCCAGTATTTCTTCAACAAGAGTATCAATGAAACCGGAATCGGAAACCTGCAAAAGATTCAGTTCTTTAGCATATTCTTCGGCCGATTTATCACCTTCTGTCATTGCGTTAAAAATAGTCGTCATCGCGGAAGAACTGATCTTATCATCATCACGCAATTTAACCAGGCCTGCCAGGCGCTCAGGAGATACCGAAAATTGTTGAATAGTAATACTTTGCTCATTAAGGATACGCCTGACTTCCGTGATAACCAGGTTAGAGACAGCTTTTGGCTTATTGACAAATTCGAGAATCTCCTCAAAAAAGTCTGCCATATAACGTGTCTCCGTTAATTCATCGGCATCAAATTCCGGAAGGTTAAAATCATTCATGAAGCGTTCACGACGCACATCAGGCATTTCAGGTAATTCATCACGAATGTCGTCCAGCATTTTTTCGGTAACCACAACAGGCGGAATATCCGGTTCGGGAAAATATCGGTAATCGTGAGCTTCTTCCTTGGAACGCATTTTACGCGTTTCCATCTTATTGGAATCCCACAATAATGTCTGCTGATTGATAACTCCACCGGAACGGATGACATCACTCTGACGCTCAATCTCATATGTTATAGCCCGTTCCACATTCCGGAACGAATTCATATTTTTAAGCTCGGTACGCGTACCAAATTCTTTTTGTCCCTTTGGCCGTATCGAGACGTTGGCATCACAGCGCAAACTTCCCTCTTCCATGTTTCCATCACAGATTTCGAGATATTGTACGATCTGTTTAATCTTGGTCAGGTAAGCATAAGCCTCCTGCGGGGAGCGTAAGTCCGGTTCCGATACAATCTCGATAAGGGGAACACCGGCACGGTTTAAGTCGACGAGTGTATTATAAGGATCCTGATCATGAATCGATTTACCCGCATCTTCTTCCATATGAATTCGTGTGATACCAATTCTTTTTTCCGTACCGTCCGGGAGCGTTATGTCGATATATCCCTCATGACAAATGGGAGTTTCATACTGAGATATCTGGTACCCTTTGGGTAAATCCGGATAGAAATAATTCTTACGGGCAAAAATGGATTTCCGGGCTACACCGCAATTGGTAGCCAGGCCCATTTTAATGATATACCGAACCAGGTTCTCATTAAGCACAGGAAGCGTCCCGGGATGCCCTAAACATAACGGACTTACCTGCGTGTTCGGTTCGCCACCATATTCCGTAGATATCGGAGTGAAAGCTTTACTTTTAGTTAATAATTGTGCGTGAACTTCAAGACCTATTACCGGTTCAAACTCGGTATCCGCTGTTACACTCATAAAGTTTTCTGATTATGCATTTAATGATTATTCCAAGAACATGTTAAAATATTAAACAAAATGCATTAATTCGTAGAAAACTTTATAATTCCATCTTTTTTAAAATAGCTCAGTGTCTGATTTTTAATTTCCGAAACGCCAAAACGTGCAAGATTCCGCCAATAATCGGGATTATAGGTTGTTTTCTTCAATTCATCTATGAAATCAGAATCTTTGGAGGCATTTTTTCTGTTTAACTCAAAATTTTTGAACCGGTATTTAAATGAAACGCTATGACAATGAGTAATCAGGGTTGATTTGATATGATAATCCGATTTATCCAGATTCTGGGCAACCATCTGACTTCTCGTATAGTGTAATCTGGCTTCAAAATTTGTAATGATACTGATATCTGATGTATAGGTCAGCCACGCATATTTCTTCTCTTTTCCTTTAATCGGTATAGGTGAAGCTCTGAAACGATACCAGACACTCGTGTCGTCAAATTTAAAATCACCTTTATGTATTATTGATTTATCATATTTCAGGACATACGGATCACGGAATTTGGGTATGTAGATATCCGCCCCTACCACATTAAAATGGTTAGTCTCGATGTAAACTGACCCACGAAACAGATCCATGCGGTTTTTTTTAGGTTTGAAGGCAACCTGATAAACCTCGAGTGTATCGAGATAACTTCTTCTCACAATACGGTAGTCGTAAACATACCGCCAATTATCCGCCAGCGGACCTGATATCCCCAACAGTTCATCAAAGAGGTTGAACTTTCTAAGGATGTCAATCAAATTCATGTAAAATATCCTCGGCAGATATTGATTTTTAACACTGTTTACCATCCTTCCCTCATTGAGTTTCCAAAGAACTTCTTTCTCTTTTTCATTTACCGTATAAACAGCTTCAGCCAAATGAACGGGGTTTTCGTTATGACTCGTTATCCACCGGTAAAATTGTTCGGATTCTGTATGATACTCCGAGTTAACCTTATAATAATGTTTACGGGCAAGTTTAATTAATTTATCGGGCGACCTGTATTCTTCGACAACAAGGCTTTTTAATTCATAGATGACCGGATTCAATGTAACATCCTCTAAATTTGATCCTTTTCCCTCTACTACATATATCAATTTCGTATCGATCCTATATCCTATATAAGAAAAAACGAGAGTGTGATTTCCAGGTGATAGTACAAGCATAAAATGCCCGTGCATATCCGTAGCCGTTCCATTGTATGAATCGGAATCATAAACATGAGCCCCTACAAGTGGTTCACCGGTATTAGCATCTATGACATTCCCCTTCACAAATACCTGAGCCTTTAAACTGAAAGGGATGGTGATCAGGAACATAATGAATATTATCCGCCACAATCTGCGCATACAAACCTCCTTAACGAATAGTTATGGCCGTAATTTCACTTATTTAAAGTGTTCTATAAAAAACTATTTAAATACAACTTAAATAGCTATACACCATATAACTGTTGAGTAATACAATGGATGGATCCCTGTCCCCATATAAGGTCCTGGCACGGTATTCCAATCACTTTTCTACCCGGAAAATAATGTTGAAGTTGTTCGCGAACCTGATCATCATAACGTTCGTCGTAATAGGGTAATAGCACAACCTCATTGGCGATATAAAAATTCGCATAACTGGCAGGCACATATTCAGATCCGTCTACGGTGACCCCTTCTATTCTGGTCTCCGGCATGGGAAGTGTTTCAATCGTAAATGAACGCCCATAAACATCTGTGGCAGAATGAAGTATCTCAAGGTTTTCCTGCAGTATCCGGTAGTTTACATCATTCGGATTATCCGTTGCCATCGTCACGATTGTGCGCTCATTAACAAACCTGCATAAATCATCGATGTGGCCATCCGTATCGTCGCCGGCGAGTCCCTCTTTCAGCCAGATTATTTTTTTCTGTCCTAGAAAATTCTTAAGTCTGTCCTCAATTTCTGATTTACCAAGAGAAGGATTACGATTGGGATTCAATAATACCGATTCGGTAGTCATTAAGATCCCATTACCATTTATCTCAATGGAGCCCCCTTCAAGCACCATCCCGGTATCATAACGGGGTAAGTTATTTTTCTCAGTAAAATAGGCCGGTATTTCATTATCATCCGAAAACGGCGGATATTTACCACCCCACGCATTGTACTCCCAGTTGGTGATAGCATATTCCCAGTCCTGATCACTCTTTTGTCTTCCGATAAAAATCGGACCACAGTCCCGAGCCCAAACATCATTAATTTTTTTAATATGAAACCTAATATTGTCTCTCGAAAGGCCGGCTTTCTCCAATTGTTTCAATACATGCTCTCTGGATGATTCATTTGACACGAACAGATGAATACGTTCATAGGGCTGTAATGCTTCAATGATACGAAGATACACCTTCTCCACCCTTGCCAGCCGCTCTCCGGGCCATGTCTCCCGGTTCTCCGGCCAATGCAATTCCGTGCCCGAATGAGGGTGCCATTCAGGTGGCATGTGATATCCTTGGTTTATGGGCAGATCTCCGTTCATTTTGAAATAAACCTTATTTTATACATGTGAACAACAAAGATAAGAGGTTTTCACGAAAATTTATGGGTTTATGATTGGTTATTTTTATACCGCGGCCATATAAAGATAATAAATCATACCGATGAAAAGGCTTAAAGCCGGCAGGGACAGGCCATGGCATATCCCTACGAGCTTTGTGCCTTAATTATGATAAGATCCGCAAAGTTTCTAAAACTTTGCGGATCTGCCAACTATAAATCGTATAAAATCAATATAATAGCCTTGGGAACGATCTTACCCACCTTAATTCCCGAAAGAATCCGGGACAAGCTATCCCTAACAATAGGGAGGACATTCATTTTCAAGTTATAATTGTGTTTCTAAATTATTTAGGTTTTCAGATTCAAAAATATACTTTTGGAAAACCTCAATTCGTGTCCTAACACCATGCGCCCTGCTCTTTGCACCATGCGCTGAATCCTTTCAACCTGCATTACGTTACCCCGCATAACTTATATCATTTTACAAATACTTAACCAGGCAGGTTGTAATTTCATCACATGTCAATGAATCTATCACGTGAAGAAAACAAGTTTGATAAAGGTGCGTTTGCCGGTTTGTTTGTGGCCACAGCTGTTTCCATGCTTGGATTCAGTATTATCGAACCTATTATGCCGCTCTATGCTAAAAGCATGGGTGCATCCGGTATTATCCTGGGCCTGATCTTCTCCGGTTTTGCTATATCAAGAGGTATTTTTGCTCCCATCATGGGTCAGTATTCCGATAATCACGGCAGGAAAAACATGCTTTTGGCCGGGCTCCTGCTCTATGTCATTTTATCCATTGGTTATGTGTATGCCACTACCCCATTCGTCCTCGGACTCGTTCGCACGGTCCAGGGTTTTGCTTCCGTGATGGTCACCCCCATAGCGCAATCCTATATCGGCGATATCACCCCGAAAGGCAAAGAGGGGCAGTACATGAATCTCTTCTTTATTTCCATGTTTGCCGGTACAGCCCTGGGACCGACCCTGGGCGGTTATTTATCAGATGCCTATAACCTTGAGGCCCCGTTTTATGCTATGGCGGCTCTGGGTTTCCTGTCGCTGTTACTCGTATTCTGGCTGGTTCCGAAAGTAACCGAGACGCATCATGAAATCACCTCACGACCACAGATATCGTTTTTTAAATCATTAAAAAAAGTTTTCTCGGATTCCAGTATGATGGGCCTGATGTCGTATATGGGATCAAGAGGATTTTACAGGTGGGGTTTTAATACTTTTTTTCCTATCCTGGCCACATCTTATATTGAGATGAGCAAGACCGGTGTCGGACTCATGCTCTCGAGTTATATGCTTGCCGGGGCCGTTTTGCAATACCCTTCCGGTATCCTGGCGGATAAACGTAACCAATACCGGAATGAGATAATCCTCGTATTTGGACTGCTCAGTACGATTCCTATGTTCATAATTCCGGTTTTATCCAATGAATATCTCATAGGAGTATTGGTCATGTTGATGGGCGCATTCAGTGCCGTTTCCCGGGCGTCGGCCGTGGCCATAC
>Ga0102962_1000702_pt1 | contig 14765 bp, 12 predicted proteins | sample SalPonF2_C_D2_MG_FD_84519 | JGI IMG/M metagenome (GOLD analysis project Ga0102962, IMG submission 84519) | Salt pond soil microbial communities from South San Francisco under conditions of wetland restoration - Salt Pond MetaG SF2_C_D2_MG ...
GAGGCGAAGCCGTGAGCGCGGGCGCAGGCACCCCGGCCCGGGCCCACCGGCCGGCTGCCGGGCCCGCGGGCGGCGATGCGCTGCTGTCGGTCGAGGGCCTGCAGAAGCACTTCGGCGGCCTTATGGCGGTCGCCGGCGCGAGCTTCGCCGTCCGGCAGGGCTCCATCACCGGCCTGATCGGCCCCAACGGCGCGGGCAAGTCGACGCTGTTCGACCTCGTGACCGGCGTGACGCGGGCCGACCGCGGGACGGTGCGCGTCGCCGGCCGGCCGCTCACCGGACGCGCACCCGACGTCATCGCCCGCGCCGGCGTGGCGCGCACCTTCCAGACGCCGCGCATCTTCCCCGACATGTCGACCTGGGAGAACCTGCTGGCCGGTGGCGGGCGTCATCCCGGCGAGACGCTGCTGGGCGGGCTGGTGCTGGGGCGTGCCGCGCGGGCCCGCGAACGCGCGCTGCAGGCGCGCGCCACGGAGCTGCTCGCGTTCCTCGGCCTCGAGCGCGTGGCCGGTCGGGCGGCGCGGGAGCTTTCCGGCGGGCAACGCAAGCTGCTCTCGCTCGGGCGCGCGTTGATGACCGAGCCGCGCCTGCTGATGCTGGACGAGCCCGCGGCGGGCGTGAACCAGACGCTCACCCGCACGCTGATGGCGCGCATCCGCGACGTCAACGCCGGCGGCGTGACGGTGCTGGTGGTCGAGCACGACATGGACCTCATCATGCGGCTGTGCGAGCGCGTGGTCGTGATGCACCAGGGGAGCGTCCTCGCCGAGGGCACGCCCGAGGAGGTGCAACGCGACGAGCGCGTGCTCGAAGCCTACCTGGGGGGCGCGGCGTGAGCGCCGGCGGGCGGCCGCTGCTCGAGGTGGAGGCCCTGGACGCGGGCTACGGCGCGCTGCAGATCCTGTTCGAGGTGTCCCTGAGCGTGCTGGAGGGGGAGCAGCTGCTGGTGTTCGGCCCCAACGGCGCCGGCAAGAGCACGCTGATGAAGGCGCTGGTGGGGCTCGCCACCGTGACCGGGGGCCGAGCGCGGCTGGCGGGCCACGAGGTCACCGGGCTCCCGACCGAGGCGGTGGTGCGGCGCGGCATCGGTTACGTCCCCCAGATCAGCAACGTCTTCGGGTCGATGTCGGTCGAGGAGAACCTGGAGATGGGCGGAGCGCAGCTCGGCCGTGGCGCCGCCCGGCGCATCGGTGAGCTCTTCGAGCTGTTCCCGCTGCTCTTGGAGCGGCGGCGGCAGGCGGCGCGCACGCTGTCGGGCGGGCAGCGCCAGGTGCTGGCCATGGCCCGGGCGCTCATGCCCGAGCCCGAGCTGTTGCTGCTCGACGAGCCGTCGGCGGGCCTATCGCCGGGCATGGTGCGCTTCATCTTCGAGACGGTCACCGACATCTGCCGGACGGGGACGTCGGTGCTGATGGTCGAGCAGAACGCCCGGCAGGCGCTGGAGCACGTCGACCGGGGCGTGGTGCTCGAGAACGGCAGGGTGCGCTTCGAGGGACCCGCCCGGGAGCTGCTGAGGCGCGAGGACATCGGCGCGCTCTACCTGGGCGTGCACAAGGACCGCTGAGCTACGCCGGCCGGGCGTCGTCGCCGACGCCTCGGCGCCCCACCGTTCTCAAGCGAGTGCCGCCAGCACGCACTTGAGATGGGCGTAGCCGTAGCGCCCGCCGAGCGCCTCGAACAGCGGCTTGAGGCGGGACCGGGCGCCGTCCGGCAGGGCCCCGTAGGCGCGCTCCACCTCGTCGATCTGCTCGCGCGTCAGCCCCGTCGCCTCCTCCACGGTGAGGTCGCCGCGCCTCACCAGCTCGGCGAGGTGGCCCTCCACCGTCCGGACCTTGAGGTTGCGCATGCTCGCGGCCGCCTCCGGCGCGTACCCCTGCAGCAGCAGCTCGCGGGTGCGCTCGACGGTGTCGAGGTCCTCGTCGAAGGCCGGGGGCCCGTCGACGCCGGACGCTTCCGCGCCCGCGCCGGGCTGGGGGCCGGCGAAGAGGGGCGGCGCCTCGCCGTTCACCCCACCGTACGCCTCGCCGTTCGTACCTCCGGACGCCGCCGCGCCCGCCGACCCAACGCCGTCGGCGCCGTCGGTTGCGGGCCCGTCGCCCGCGACCTCCCGCACCGCCTCCAGGAAGGCCGCGCCGTAGCGCTCCAGCTTCGTCGCGCCGACGCCGGACAGCCCGGCGAGTGCGGCCCTGGAACGGGGCTTCGTCTCCGCCATCAGGCGCAGGGTGGCGTCGTGGAAGATGACGTAGGGGGGCACGCCCTGCGCGTCGGCGAGGCGTTTGCGCAGCCCCCGCAGGGCCTCGAACAACGCCAGCTCGACGCCGGAGAGCTCCGCGCCGACGCGCGACGGTCCCCGCGCGCGGCCGCGCGACCGGCCGCCGGCCGTGGCGTGGCTGCGCCGGAGGGTCAGCAGCTCGTCGCCCCTCAACAGGCGAGAGCTGCGGGGCGTGAGCTTGAGCGAGCCGTGCCCTTCGGCGTCGGTGCCGAGCGCGCCCGCCGCGACGAGTTGCCGGAGCACCGCCCGCCACTGGCGTTCGCTCAGCTCGCCGCCCACCCCGAAGGTAGGCAGGGAATCGTGCCCGAGCCGCTGCACGCGCGGCGTCGCCTTGCCCAGCAGCACGTCCACCAGGTGACCGGCGCCGAAGCGCTGGCCGGTGCGCGCCACGGCCGACAGCGCCTTCTGCGCCACGACGGTGCCGTCGAAGGTGTCGGGCGGCGCGAGGCAGGTGTCGCAGTTGCCGCAGGGCTCGGCGAGGTCCTCCCCGAAGGCCGCCAGCAGCACCTGGCGGCGGCACCGCGCCGTCTCGCAATAGCCCAGCAGCGCGTCGAGGCGCTGACCCTCGACGCGCTTGAACGTCTCGTCCCCCTCGGAGCCGGCGAGCATCCTTCGCAGCAGGACGACGTCGCCCAGGCCGTAGGTCATGAAGGCGTCGGCCGGGAGCCCGTCGCGGCCGGCGCGACCGGTCTCCTGGTAGTAGCCCTCCAGGCTCTTGGGCACGTCGAGGTGGGCGACGAAGCGCACGTCGGGCTTGTCGATCCCCATGCCGAAGGCGATGGTCGCGACCACCACGACGCCGTCCTCGCGCAGGAAGCGCTCCTGATGGGCGCGGCGGGTGGCGCCGTCGAGGCCGGCGTGGTAGGGCACGGCGTCGATGCCTCGTTTGGCGAGCCAGGCCGCGGTGCCGTCGACGCTCTTGCGCGACAGGCAGTACACGATGCCGGCGTCGCCCTCGTGACCCTGGCGGTAGAAGTCGAGGAACTGCTGACGCGCGTTCTCCTTGTCGACGACCGTGTAGCGGATGTTGGGCCGGTCGAAGCTGGAGACGAAGCGCCGCGCCCGGCCGAGATGGAGCTTGTCGAGGATCTCGCGGCGTGTGACGTCGTCGGCGGTCGCCGTGAGCGCGATGCGTGGAACGTCCGGGTAGCGTTCGGCGAGCGCGCCCAGCCCGATGTACTCGGGGCGGAAGTCGTGCCCCCACTGCGACACGCAGTGGGCCTCGTCGATGGCGAACAGCGCCACCGGGCTGCGGTCGATGAGTCCCAGGAACCGCTCCGTGAGCAGCCGCTCGGGCGCCACGTAGACCAGGTCGAGACGCCCCTCGGCGAGGTCGCGCTCGACCGCCAGCGCCTCGGCCGCCTCGAGGCTGGAGTTGAGAGCGGCGGCGCGCACCCCGGCCTGCCGCAACGCCCCGACCTGATCGTGCATGAGGGCGATCAGCGGGGACACCACCACGCCCACGCCGGGCCGCAGCATCGCCGGGATCTGGTAGCACAGCGACTTTCCGCCCCCGGTGGGCATCAGCACCAGGGCGTCGCCGCCCTCCAACACGTGTCCGACGATCGCTTCCTGGGCGCCGCGGAAGGCGCCGAAACCGAAGCGCTCGCGCAGCACCCGCCGAGCGGCCTCGAGACCGGGCGCCTGCGTTCGGTGGGGGTCGGGTACGCCGCCTATCCGTCCACCCACTCCCCGGCGCGCATCACGGGCTCGAGCTCGCCGTCCGCGGTCTCGCCGTCGACGTCCATGGCGGCGGAGCCGATCATGAAGTCGACGTGGGCGAGCGAGTCGTTGAGGCCCGCGGCGCGCGCTTCGTCCTCGCTCATCGCGGCGCCCCCCTCGACGGTGGTCGGGTAGGCGCGGCCCAGCGCGATGTGGCTGGCGGCGTTCTCGTCGAAGAGGGTCTCGAAGAACAGCACGCCGGTGCGAGCGATGGGGCTGGAGGCCGGGACCAGCGCGACCTCGCCCAGCCGCCGGGCCCCCTCGTCGGTGTCGAGGATGCGCTCCAGCGCGGCCTGTCCGCTGCCGGCCCGCGCCTCCACCACGACGCCCTTCTCGAAGCGCAGCGTGAAGTCGTCGATGACCGAGCCGCCGTTGGCCAGCGGCATGCTGGCCTTGACCACGCCGTCCACCCGCTCGCGGTGGGGCGCGGTGAAGATCTCCTCGGTGGGCATGTTGGGCATGAAGGGCGTGCCGTCGGGGGTGACGGAGCTCCCGCCCTCCCAGATATGGCCGTCGGCGAGGCCGACGCGCAGGTCGGTGCCGGGGCCGCGGAAGCGCACGGCCGCGTAGCGGCGGCCGTTCAACCGCTCCCCCCAACCCTTGATCTGGCCGTCGTGCCGCTCCCACGCCGCGACCGGGTCCGCCCCGGTCACCCGGCTGGCGGCGAAGATCGCGTCCCACAGGCTCTCGACGGCCTGCCGGTCCTCGACGCCGGGGAACGCCTTGCGCGCCCACGCCAGCCCGGCGTAGGCGGCCACGCTCCAGGCGACGCCGTCGCTCATGGCGATCTGCTGGTAGGCCCGGTTGGCGCGCTGCCAGGCGCGAGCGTACGTCGCCCAGCGCTGCGGGTCGGTGCCGGCCAGCAGGTCGGGGTCGTCGCTGAGGATGGCGAGGGAGGCGAAGCCCTGTTGCGCCATCGCCAGGTAGCCGTCGGCGCGCCACTGCGGCACGCGCTCGAAGCTGTCGTCGGGGGCGTGCAGGAAGCGTGCCCGGGTCACCGCGTCGTCCGCCCACGACACCTCGACGTAGGGCGAGCCCAGCCCGTACGCGGCCTCGGCCACCCGCCGCACCAGCGGCGCGGCCTCGGTCTGGGCGCGGACCAGCAGGCCCTGCCCGGGCTGCAGGTTGACGCCCACCTTCACGAGCAGGTCGGCGTAGGCGTTGAGGCGCGCCGCGAAGGCCGCGCCGCCTGGGAGAGCGGGAGCGTCGGAATCGGTCATCGTGGGGCGATGCTACCAGGCAACCCGGCCGCGCGCCTTCCGCAACGGGCCGGTGCCGAGCGCACCGCCGCAGCCGCTTCCGGCTAGCGGTCCCAACCCCGCCGCCGGCCGTGCTCGGCCGCCGCCCGCCGGACGCCGGCGGCGTCCAGCACCCCGGCCTCGGTCACGATCCCGCCGACGAGCGCGGCCGGGGTGCGCTCGAACAGCGGCGCGCGCCAGCGCTCGCGCGCGCCGGGATCGGGGCCGGGCGCGCCCCCGCCTTCCGCGTCCGCCGTCTCTCCGGCGGCCGCCTCGTCCCACGCCCGCCCCTCGGCGGCGATCTTGTCGCGCGCCGCCGCCGCCAGGCAGGGCACGCCGGCCTCCCGGGCAGCCAGCGCCAGTGGCCGCGTGCCCACCTTGTTCACCACGTCGCCACCCGGCAGGACGGTGTCGGCGCCGACCAGCGCCAGATCGAGGCCGAACCGCTCCAGCGCCCACGCGACCGCCGCGTCGGGCACCAGCGTGACGTCGATGCCGCGCGCGGCCAGCCGCCCGACCAGCGTGCGTCCCTCGCCGCCCGGACGCGACTCCGCCACCACCACCCGCTCCGGCGACGGCTCGGCCGCGAGCAGGGCCCCGCCCACCGTGGCCGACAGCGAAAGCGTCAGCACCCGCCGGCCCGCGACGAGGCGGGCGGCTTCCGCCACCACGCCTTCCTCGGCCTCGAGCGCACGCTCGAGGGTGTCTTGCGCCGCGGCCGCGACGGCGCGCGGCCAGGCCCCGGACGCCCCTCCCGCGCCGCCGGCGACGGTCCCGCCGGTCGCTGCCCGCGCAGCGCTCATCGCCCGGTCGAGGCGGTTGCGCAGCGCGGTCATCGCCGGCTGCGCCTCCCGGAGCGCCCGTGCAAGGCCGCGCAGCGCGTCCGCGTCGGCCGGCGCGGGGCCCGCCCCGGGCGTCGGCACGCGTTCCTCCCCGTCGACGGCCCGCTCCCCGCCGGGCTCCCCTGCGCCGGGCGCCTCATCGCCGGGCGCCTCGACGCCGGCCGCATCCGCCGCAGCGCGGTCGCGCAGCGCCTCGAGCGCGCGCAGCGAGAGGTAGGCCGAACCGTGCTCGCGGTCGGCCCGGACGGCTTCGAGCGTCGGCGCCACGTGCGCGTAGGAGGTCCACAGGCGGGGGACGCAGTTCCGCTCCAGGATCGCGGTCGGCGGCGCCCATGTCGCCTCCACCGCCTCCCAGTCGAGGACGGCGTCGCGCCGGGAGACGTCGAACAGGAACGGGTGGACGCGCCAGCGCCGTCCGGAGTCGGGGTCGTCCACATCGAAGGGAGCCCCCCGCTTCACCAGCGTCACAGCGTCGCTCAGCCCGGTCTCCTCCTCGACCTCGCGTCGGGCGTCCAGCAGAGGGTCCTCGGTCTCGACGTGGCCGGCGACCGCACCCCAGCGGCCGCGGTAGCTCCCGACCCGCGCGCTGCGGCGCACCAGCAGGACCTCGGCCCGGTGACGCAGGAAACAGGTCACCACGTCCCTGCGCACCGGCGGGTCGGAGGGGGCCGGCGGGCCCGCCGGCCCCTCGACCGCCGGCCCGCGCCCGCCGCCCCGGCCTGCGAACGACGTCGTCATGGCACCGATTCTAGGGCCGCGGCGGGTCGGCGTCCCGGCGCGCCGGGACATTCCGACGACACCCGACGCCGGACCCTCCTCTACAATGGGCGCTGAGGCCGTGCTCGGCCTCCACAACTCGACATCCTTCGGGGCAGGGTGAAATTCCCGACCGGCGGTGAGGACGGTGCGCGGCGTCGCCGCGGCCGGCCGAGTCCGCGAAGCCTACGCCGAACGGCAGGCCCGAACCGGTGCGACTCCGGTACCGACGGTGAAAGTCCGGATGGGAGAAGGAGGTGAGCTGCGCCGCGGCGACTGCCGGGCGCGGGCTCGAATGGTTGGACGCGACAACGACATCGACGAGAGACGGGCAGGTGCGCGGAGCCCGCGGGAAGCGGCCGAGGACGCACGCCACATGCGGCGCGCGCTGGCGCTTGCCGAGCGCGGGCGCGGGCACGTGTCGCCCAACCCCCTGGTGGGCTGCGTGCTGGTCCGAGAGGGCGAGGTCGTGGGCGAGGGCTGGCACCGCCGCGCCGGCGAGCCGCACGCCGAGGTGGAGGCGCTGACGGCGGCGGGCGAGCGCGCCCGCGGGGCGACGGCCTACGTCACCCTCGAACCCTGCGACCACACCGGCCGCACACCGCCCTGCACCGAGGCGCTGATCCAGGCCGGCGTGCGGCGCGCGGTCGTGGCGGCGTTCGATCCGAACCCCGTCACCGACGGCGCCGGCGTGCGTCGGCTGCGCGAAGCGGGGGTGGAGGTCGAGGTCGGCCTCGCCCGTGAGGAGGCCGAGGCCCAGAACGAGGTGTTCCGGGTCGCCCAGCTCCACGGGCGCCCGTTCGTGCTCTACAAGACGGCGATGACGCTCGACGGCAAGATCGCGACGCGCGCCGGGCGCTCGCGCTGGATCACGGGAGAGGCCGCGCGCGAGCGCGTGCAGCGCTGGCGGAACGAGCTCGACGGCGTGGCGGTCGGTATCAACACCGTGCTGCTCGACGATCCGCTGCTCACCAGCCGCATCGAGGGGGGGCGGACCCCCGTCAAGGTGGTGTTCGACTCGGTGGCCCGCACGCCGCCGACGGCGCGGCTGTTCGAGCCCGACGCCGCCGGCGTGCCGGCCCGGGTCGTGCTGTTCGCCACCGCCAAGGCGTCGCCGGAGCGGGTCGCGGCGCTGCGAGAGCGGGGGGCGGAGGTCGTCGTCACCGGCGAGACGCAGGGGCGCACCGACGTGCGCGCCGCGCTGCCGGCGCTGCTCGAGCGCGGCGTCACCAGCCTGCTGCTCGAAGGTGGCGGCACGCTGGCCTGGGCGTTCTTCGAGGCCCAGGCCGTCGACCGCGTGGCGTGGTTCATCGGCCCCAAGCTCCTGGGCGGCGCCGGAGCCAGCCCTCTCGGCGGCATCGGCGTCGCCCGCATGGAGGACGCGCTGACGCTCGGCGACGTGCGCACGGAATCGCTCGACGGCGACCTGCTGGTGACCGGCCGGGTGCGCTACCCAGGCGCCGCGGCGGCCGCCACGGAGGGCGTCACGGAGGGCGTCACGGAGGGCACCACGACCGGTGCCACGACGGACGGAACGAAGGAGGCCTGAGATGTTCACGGGCATCATCGAAGAGGTCGGCGTGGTGCGCTCCGCCGTCGACGGCGGCGGCGACCTGCGCGTGCGGATCGAAGCGGATCGCGTCCTGGAGGATCTTCAGGTCGGCGACTCCATCGCCGTCTCCGGCTGCTGCCTCACCGCGGTGCGGGTCGAGGACGGCGCGTTCGAGGTGGAGCTCACCAAGGAGAGCGTCGCCAGGACCGCGCCCCGCTGGCACCCCGGCGGCCGCGTCAACCTGGAGCGGGCCCTCCGGTCCGACGCGCGCCTCGGCGGGCACGTGGTCAGCGGGCACGTGGAGGGCGTGGGCGAGGTGCTGGCGAAGCGCAGCGAGCCCGGCGCCTTCGTGCTGACGGTGCGCACGCCCGAGCGTCTGGCGCGCTACCTCATCCCCAAGGGCTCGATCGCCGTGGACGGCGTGAGCCTGACGGTCGTCGACGTGGGAGGCCCGGCGGGCACCGACGCGGCGCTTGCACCCACCGACTTCACACTGTGGCTGATCCCGCACACCCTGGACGTGACCACGCTGGGCGAGCTCGCGCCGGGCAGCCGCGTCAACCTCGAGGCCGATGTGCTCGCGCGCTACGCCGAGCGGCTGCTGGCCTTCGCCGAAGGTGACGAAGCGGACGCCGGCAGCGGCGCGGGCGCGGCCGTACGCTCCGCCGCCCGCGCCGCTGCCGGCGAGGAGGGCTGACATGGAACACGAACCCCGGACCGACCTGGCTGCCGTGGAGGAGCTGATCGACGAGCTCCGCGCGGGACGGCCGGTGATCCTGGTCGACGACGAGGGCCGCGAGAACGAGGGCGACTTCATCGTCGCGGCCGAGCGGGTCACGGCCGACAACCTCGCCTTCGTCATCCGCTACAGCGGCGGCGTGGTGTGCCTGGCGCTGACCGACCAGCAAGCCGACAAGCTCGACCTGCCGCCGATGGTGGCGCACAACACGGCGCGTCGCAGCACCGCCTTCACGGTCTCCATCGAAGCCCGCGAGGGCGTCACCACCGGCATCAGCGCCAAGGACCGCGCCACCACCATCCAGGCGGCGATCCGCGACGGCGTCACCGCCGCCGACCTGGCGCGCCCGGGCCACGTGTTCCCGCTGCGGGCGAGGCCGGGCGGCGTGCTCAGGCGCGCGGGGCACACCGAGGCCGCGGTCGACCTGTGCGCTCTGGCCGGCATGAGACCGGCGGCCGCTCTCTCGGAGCTGATGCACGACGACGGCTCGATGATGCGGCTCCCCGCCATCCGTACCTTCGCTGCGGAGCACGGGCTGAAGGTCGGCGCCATCGCCGACCTCATCGCCTACCGGCTGCGCAAGGGGGTGTTCGTGCGGCGCGTCGACAGCGCCCGCCTGCCCACCCCCTGGGCGGAGTTCACGGTGGTGGGTTACAAGGACGAGCTCAACGACAACGAGCACGTCGCCATGGTGCTCGGCGACGTGTCGACCGACGAGCCGGCGCTGGTGCGCATGCACTCGGAGTGCCTGACGGGCGACGCCCTGCACAGCCTGCGCTGTGACTGCGGCTCGCAGCGCGACGCGGCGCTCAAGGCGATCGCCGACGCCGGCCGGGGGGTGCTGGTCTACCTCCGCCAGGAGGGGCGCGGCATCGGCCTGCTCAACAAGATCCGCGCCTACCGCCTGCAGGACGAGGGGGCCGACACGGTCGAGGCCAACGAGCGGCTCGGCTTCCCCCCCGACCTGCGCGACTACGGCATCGGCGCGCAGATCCTCGCCGACCTCGGTGTCCGGAAGCTGCGCCTGCTGACCAACAACCCCCGCAAGGTGGCGGCGCTGCAGGGGTACGGCATGGAGATCGTCGAGCGGGTGCCGCTCCACGCCGGCCACAACCCCTACAACGAGCGCTACCTCGAGACCAAGATCGCGAAGCTGGGCCACCTGGCGGACTGACCGCCCCGGTCCCGCATCCTGTCGGACTTCTGGGGACGCGCCGAGGCGCCGGCATGTGCTTCACTGGGGGCAGAGGAGACATTCGTGTCCCCGGGCCGGGCCTCGCGTGGGGCGACGCGGCGCGAGGCCCGCCCCTGAACCTCGCACCCGGGACGGGGGGTGGCTCATGATGCCGTTCGCCAACCGCCGCCAGGCCGGCCGGGACCTCGCCCGGCAACTGGGCGGCTACGCCGACCGCGAGGACGTCATCGTGCTGGGGCTGCCGCGCGGCGGCGTGCCGGTCGCAGCCGAGGTCGCCTACGCGCTGCGCGCGCCCCTCGACGTGCTGGTCGTCCGCAAGCTCGGCGTGCCGGGGCACGAGGAGCTTGCGATGGGCGCGGTCGCCAGCGGGGGCGCGCGGGTATTGAACGCTTCCATCGTGCACGACCTGGGCGTGAGCGGCGACGCGGTGGAGCGCATCGAGCGCGAGGAGCGCGCCGAGCTGGCCCGCCGCGAGCGCCTGTTCCGCGGCGACCGCCCCACCCCCGAACTCCGAGGCAAGATCGTGGTGCTGGTCGACGACGGCATCGCCACCGGCGCCACCATGCGCTCGGCGGTGGCGGCGCTCGGCAACGGTCCGGCCGCGCGCGTGGTGGTCGCAACGCCGGTGGCCGCGCCCGAAGCGGTGGAGGTGCTGCGCCGCGAGGCCGACGAGGTGGTCTGCCTGGGCACGCCCCACGACTTCGTGGCGGTGGGCCGCTGGTACCGCGACTTCCCGCAGACCTCCGACGCCGAGGTCCGGGAGCTGCTGGCCGAGGCGGGCCGCGCCCAGGCCGAGAGAGCGCGCGAGGCGGGCGAAGGCGCACGGCACGACCGGGAGGGCTCGTCGTGAACGGGCCCGGGACCGGCGTGCCGTCGTTCGACGTGGCGGTCGCGACCGACGCCGTGCGCCTGCCGGGGACCCTGAGCGTGCCGGCGGGTGCCGGCGCGGTGGTGGCGTTCGCGCACGGCGCCGGCTCGAGCCGCTTCAGCCCGCGCAACCGCGCGGTCGCCCGGACCCTGCAGGCGGCGGGCCTGGCCACGCTCCTGTTCGACCTGCTGCTCGAGGACGAGGACGCGGGCGGTCCGGGCGCGCGCTTCGACATCGATCTCCTCACCGCCCGGCTCGGCGGCGCGGTGGCCTGGCTGGCCGCCCGGCCGGAGACGGCGCCGCTGCCGCTGGGGCTGTTCGGCGCCAGCACGGGCGCCGCGGCGGCCCTGGGGGCGGCGGCCGCGCACCCCGAGCGCGTGCGCGCAGTGGTGTCGCGCGGCGGGCGACCCGACCTCGCGGGATCGGCGCTCCTCGACGTGCGCGCGCCCACGCTGCTGGTCGTGGGCGGGCACGACAGCCAGGTTCTGGCCCTGAACCGCACCGCCCTGGCGCGGCTGGCATGCGAGAAGGACCTGCACGTCGTCGCCGGGGCCGGCCACCTGTTCGAGGAGCGCGGCGCCCTGGAAGAGGTCGCGAGGCTGGCGGCCGACTGGTTCGCGCGTCACCTGGCGCCCGGGGCCCCCGGGGCCGGAGCGTGAGGTCGCCATGCCCGGCACGCGCCTGACGCCCCTGGACCACACCGGCGATGTCGGCTTCGAGCTGCACGCCGCCAGCCTCGAGGCGCTGTTCGACGCCGCTCGTGCGGCGCTGCTGCGGGAGCTGATGGCGGCGCCCCCCACGGCGCAGGCCCCGGGCGCACGGCCCGCGGGAGCGCGGTCGTTCGAGCTGACCCTCGCCGCCCCCGCCCTCGACCGTCTGTTGTTGCGCTGGCTCGACGAGCTGCTGTTCCTGGTGCAGGTGCGCGGCCGCGTGCCCGCCTCGGCGCGGCCCGCAGTGCGGGCGTCGGGCGGTCCGAACGGCTGGGAGCTGACCGCCCGCCTCGAGACGGTCCCGCTCGACGTCCGGGCGCAGCGCTGGCGGGGCGAGGTCAAGGGCGTCACCTACCACGGCCTGGAGCTGGTGCCGGACGACGGCGGCTGGCGGGCGCGGGTCGTTCTGGACGTGTGAGCCACGGAGACGGGAGGGGCCATGCCGGAAGCCGCACGCGCGAGACCCGATTTCGAGCCGGATGCTGCGCGCCGCTACCGCATCCGACGCTACGGCGCCATGCGCGTCGACGCCGTCTTCTACGCCTCCAGCGCCGTGCTCGAGATGCTAGAGCAGGAAGGTTACGCCTCGCTGGGGCAACTCGTGAACGTGGCGTCGCTGCCCGGCATCGTGACGCCGGCCCTGGCCATGCCCGACCTGCACTGGGGCTACGGCTTCCCCATCGGGGGCGTCGCCGCCTTCGACCCGGAGCGTGGCGGCGTGGTGAGCCCCGGCGGCGTCGGCTACGACATCAACTGCGGGGTGCGGCTGCTCGCCTCGTCGCTGACCGAGGCAGCGCTCGCACCCCGCGCCGAGCGGCTGGCGGACGCGCTGTTCCGGCGCGTGCCGTCCGGCATCGGCTCGAAGCGCACGGTGGCGCGGCTGAGCGAGGGCGAGCTCGAGCGCTTGCTGGTCGACGGGGCCTCATGGATGGTTGCGCACGGCTTCGGCGACCCCGACGACCTCGCCCACACCGAGTCCGGCGGGCATCTCGCCGGCGCCGATCCCGGCCAGCTCTCGCCGCGGGCACGGCTGCGCGGCCTTCCCCAGCTCGGCACCCTGGGCAGCGGCAACCACTTCCTGGAGGTCCAGGTGGTGGACGAGGTCTACGACGTCGCCGCGGCCGACGCCATGGGCCTGGCCGTCGGGAAAGTGACGGTGCTCATCCACACGGGCTCGCGCGGGCTCGGCCATCAGGTCTGCACCGAGTTCGTGGAGCGCTTCCTGAACGCGCTCCCCCGCTTCGACTTCGACCTCCCGGACCGCCAGCTCGCCGCCGCCCCCGTCGCCAGCCCCGAGGGGCGCGCCTACCTCGGCGCCATGCGGGCGGCAGCGAACTTCGCGTTCGCCAACCGCCAGCGCATCACCCACAGCGTGCGGCAGGCGTTCGAGGACGTCGGGCTGGCGCCGCGCGACCACGGGCTGCGGGTGGTCTACGACGTGGCGCACAACAACGCCAAGCTCGAGAAGCACGGCGGCCGGACGCTGCTGGTGCACCGCAAGGGCGCCACCCGCGCCTTCCCGCCCGGCCATCCGGAGTTGCCGGCGGCGTACCGCGAGGTAGGGCAACCGGTGTTCGTGCCGGGCGACATGGGGCGCGCCTCGTACGTGCTGGTGGGCACCGAGGGCGCGATGCGCGACACCTTCGGCTCGAGCTGCCACGGTGCCGGCCGGCGGCTCAGCCGCCACCGTGCCAAGAGGGAAGCGCGTCACCGCGACCTCACCGAGGAGCTGCGCCGCCTGGGCGTGGTCGTGCGCGCGTCGAGCCCGGGCACCCTGGCCGAGGAGATGCCGGAGGCCTACAAGGATGTCGCGGACGTCGTCGACACCGTCCACGAGGCCGGCATCGGGCGCAAGGTGGCCCGCCTCCGGCCGCGCCTGGTGGTGAAGGGGTGAGAGCGTCGCGCGGCGCACCGGCCGGCGTTTGCCCGCCGACGGGTGCCGCGTGGTGCCGGTGCCGGCCGGACGGGCGCAGCGCCCGCCCGGGCGCACCGGCGCGGGCGCGCCTGGGCGCCTAGCCCCCGGGCCGCCGCGGGCGCGGCACCGGCCCCCCGCCGTGCAGCAGGGCGGCCAGCCGCAGCACCTCGTGGCGGCGCCCGGAGAAGACCGGCGTGCGGTAGCCGACGCGCTGCAGGGTCTCGCGCAGGTAGCGGTCGGTAGCGAGCACGTCGACGTAGGGGCCGACCGTCGCCGCCATGATCAGGTCGGTCAGATCGCTGGGCCGCGGGTCGCGGTCGGAATCGAGCGACCGGAACGCCACCATCCGCACCAGCAGCCGCGCGAACGGCAGCGCCCGCGCCTGGTCGTGGGTGATGCCCAGGCGCGGGACCAGCGCCTCGCGCACGACCTGACAGCGGTCGAAGAAGCCTCCCGACAGGGGCTGCTCGAGCAGGTCGTGGAGCGGGCGCAGCTCCGCCGCAGCCTGCCAGTCCCCGCGCGCGTGCAGCAGGTCGCGGCGGTCGAGGCACGCGGAACCGCTGCCGCCGGACCCCCGGCCGTCCGCGCACGCCTGCAGGCGCCGCGCCTGCCGCGCCACCACCTCCTGCCACGGCCTCACCCACAGGCCGTCGGAGAACTCGGCGTAGAGGCCCTGCAGCACCGGCAGCAGATAGCCCCCTCGGGTCTCCAGGACGTGGAAGGGGCTCGGAGGGATGCGCGGCCGCAGGCGCGGCGACCGCGTCCGCGCGGCGCGCAGCGCCCGGTACAGCTCGCCGAAGGGCTCGTGACCCTTCTGCCCCAGAAGGACCTTGGCAACGCGCGATGCGTAGTTCTGGTCGAGGTAGACGAGCATGCGCCTCCCGCCCGGGGAACGACGGAGGCGGGCGCGCGCTTCAGCCCGCGCCCGCCTCCTGGACGCCCGCGTCACCGCCCGC
>Ga0102962_1000703_pt1 | contig 14759 bp, 11 predicted proteins | sample SalPonF2_C_D2_MG_FD_84519 | JGI IMG/M metagenome (GOLD analysis project Ga0102962, IMG submission 84519) | Salt pond soil microbial communities from South San Francisco under conditions of wetland restoration - Salt Pond MetaG SF2_C_D2_MG ...
CCCACAGAGCCGCGCGCCGAATCCATCGCAAGGAACCGCCTCAGATAACCCGCGCTGCGCCGTTGCGGCGCACCCGTTCGCAGAAGGAGACCCCCATGCCCCACCGCTTCGAGACCCTCCAGATCCACGCCGGCCAGGAGCACGCCGACCCCACCACCAAGAGCCGCGCCGTTCCCATCTACCAGACGGCGGCGTACAACTTCGACGATTCCGACCATGCCGCTCGGCTCTTCGCACTCCAGGAGTTCGGCAACATCTACACGCGCATCATGAATCCCACCAACGACGTGCTCGAGCAGCGAATCACCGCCCTCGAAGGCGGCGCCGCGGCCGTCGCCGTCGCCTCGGGCCACGCCGCCGAGTTCATCACCTTCACCACCCTCGCCCAGGCCGGCGACAGCATCGTGGCCTCCCCGAACCTCTACGGCGGCACCGGCAACATGCTCCACGTCACCCTCCCGCGCCTCGGCATCGACACCCGGTTCGTGGGCCACGACGACGATCCCGAGGACTTCGCGCGCCTCATCGACGACACCACCAAGGCGGTCTACCTCGAGTCGATCCCCAATCCGTCGCTGCACCTGCCCGACCTCGACGCCATCGCCAAGGTCGCGCACGAGCGGGGCGTCGCGGTGGTGGTCGACAACACCTCGGCGATGGCCGGCTATCTCTACCGCCCGTTCGAGCACGGCGCCGACGTGGTGGTCCATTCGGCCACCAAGTGGATCGGCGGGCACGGCACCAGCATCGGCGGGCTCATCGTCGACGGCGGCACCTTCGACTGGGGCAACGGCCGCTATCCGGGCTTCAGCGAACCCAGCGAGAGCTATCACGGCCTGGTGTTCTCCGAGGTCTTCGGGGTCGGCGGGCCGTTCGGCAACATCGCCTTCGCCATCCGCGCCCGCGTCGAGGGGCTGCGCGACATCGGCGCGGCGCTGGCGCCGCAGAACGCCTTCCTGTTCCTGCAGGGCCTCGAGACGCTCAGCCTGCGGGCCGACCGGCATGTGGAGAACACGCGCCGCCTGGCGGAGTGGCTCACCGAGCAGCCCGGCGTCACCAACGTGAACTACCCGGGCCTGCCGGGCCATCCGCTCCACGAGCGCGCCCGCCAGCACTATCCCAAGGGCCCCGGCGCCATCCTCACGTTCGAGGTCGACGGCGGCGTCGAGGCGGGGAAGACGTTCATCGACCGCCTGAAGCTCGCCTCCAACCTGGTGAACCTGGGCGACGCCAAGACGAGCGTCACCCACCCCGCCAGCACCACGCACTCGCAGCTCGACGAAGCGGGCCTTCGGGCCGCCGGCATCTCGCCCGGCCTGGTGAGGGTGAGCCCGGGCATCGAGCACATCGACGACCTCGTCGAGGACTTCGACCAGGCGCTCCGTGCCGTCCGGCAGCCGGTGCCGGCATGAGCCCCGACAGCCGCACCGCGTAGCCTTTATGAGCAACGAGCACGACGCTCACCACCGTCTGCACGCGTCCGCCGCACCCGGCGGCGGACGCGCTCGCAACCCTTCGTCCGACAACCCCGGCAATCGCAAGCTCATCCACGAGACCTGGGGCGACCACGCGGCGCTCATCGCGCGCAGCGAGGCGAACCCCGACGGCAGCGTGGGCACGGTCACGCCGCAGGTGATGGACGTCGCGGGCCCCGGCGACCCGCTGAAGCTCGAGCTCGGCGGAGAGCTCGCGCAGGTGGCCCTGGCCTTCGAGACCTACGGCGAGTTGAACGCCCGCGGCGACAACGCCATCCTCATCTGCCACGCCCTCACGGGCTCCGGGCATGCGGCGGGCCGCACCGACCGCGAAGAGGTGCCGGGCTGGTGGGACCCGCTCATCGGCCCCGGCAAGGCCATCGACACCCGCCGCTACTTCGTCGTCTCCAGCAACGTCCTCGGAGGCTGCTACGGCAGCACCGGACCCAGCAGCCTGGACCCCGAGACGGGGCGCCCCTACGCCCTCGAATTCCCGCGCTACACGGTCCGCGACATGGTCGAGGCGCAGCGCCGGCTGGTCGACCGGCTCGGCGTGCGCTCGCTGGCCGCCGTGGTCGGCGGCAGCATGGGGGGCATGCAGGTGCTGGAGTGGGCGGCGATGTTCCCCGAGCGCGTGCGCGCCATCGCGCCCATCGCCATCGGCCCGCGGCACTCGGCGTGGGCCATCGGCCTCAACGAGGTGGCCCGGCGCGCCATCACCTCGGACCCCGATTGGCAGGGGGGCGGCTACCCGCAGGGCCGCCAGCCGGAGCGCGGTCTGGGGCTCGCCCGCGCCATCGCCATGCTCTCGTATCGCAGCTTCTACTCGCTCGAGCAGAAGTTCGGGCGCGAGCGCACCGCCGCCACCTCGGACCTGCTCGGCAGGAGCTTCGAGATCGAGTCGTATCTCGATTACCAGGGCGTCAAGCTGGTGCAGCGCTTCGACGCCAACACCTACCTCTACCTGACACGGGCCATGGACGACTACGACGTCGCTGCCGGCAGGGACAAGGTCGGAAAGGTGCTGGGGCGCATGACGATGCCGGCGTTGGTGATGGGCATCGCGTCGGACGTCCTCTACCCGGAGGCGGAGCAGCGCGCCCTGGCCGAGGCGTTGCCCCACGCCACCTACGCCACCATCCGTTCGCCTCACGGGCATGACGCCTTCCTCATCGAGTTCCCCCAGGTCGCCGCGCACCTGCGCCGCTTCCTGCAGGAGGCCGCCTGACGGGTCGCGAGGGAAGCCACCGGCGCGGGCGGACGCGAGCGCCGGAAACGTGCGCCCAACAGCGCGCAGGAGCCGCCAGGGGTGCTACAATGAATGACTGCCAGGGAGCGTAGGCCCTGGGACACCCACGGGGGCGACACGGTTTCGACGGGGCCCTGTCGAGGGTATGGTTGCGCGTCGCGGGTGCAGCTGGCCGCGTCAACAAGCTGCAACGCCAATAACTGGCAATAACACCTACGCTCTGGCTGCGTAACCCGTAGTCAGCGTCGCCCGGAAGCCGCGCCCGTGGCTCGCCGGATCCGACGACCCAATACGGGCTGGTCTTCACGCTCGGGCGTTGGCGTGAAGGCGAGAACCAAGACGCCTAAGCGCGCGGTGAGTGCCGGCCGTCGAGCCGACCGCGCGCCGACAACCGATCGGCGGCTACACGCGTAGACACCTGCCTTCGGGGGTTTCGGACGCGGGTTCGACTCCCGCCGCCTCCACCAGCCTCGGCCGGACGCCACGAGCGTCCGGCCGACCCTTCGGTACGCGCCCCCCACGCTCTCGAAACCTCACCGAGACGCGCGCTGCCGCCGAGAGACCGACTTTCCTCGTTGCCGACCCCATTCCGGCGTGGTAAGCTTGGCCAAGTCAAGCACGCACACGGCGAGGGAGGATCCCGGAGTGTCAGAGGTTGTGTTGGAGCACGTCTACAAGCGGTTCGGGAACGTGACCGCGGTCCAGGACTTCAACCTTGAGATCGACGACGCGGAGTTCATGGTGTTCGTGGGGCCGTCCGGCTGCGGCAAGACGACCACGCTACGCATGATCGCCGGTCTGGAAGAGATCACCGAGGGAACGGCTCGCATCGGCGAGCGGGTGGTCAACGACGTCCCGCCCAAGGACCGCGACATCGCGATGGTGTTCCAGAACTACGCCCTCTACCCGCACATGAACGTGCACCAGAACATGTCGTTCGGGCTGCGTCTGCGCAAGACCCCGAAGGACCAGATCGAGAAGCGCGTTCGCGAGACCGCGGGCATCCTGCAGATCGAGCACCTGCTCGACCGCCGGCCGCGCGAGCTCTCCGGTGGCCAGCGCCAGCGCGTGGCGCTCGGCCGCGCCATCGTGCGGGAGCCGAAGGTCTTCCTGATGGACGAGCCGCTGTCCAACCTCGACGCCAAGCTGCGCGTCGAGATGCGCGCCTCGATCAGCAAGCTGCACCGTCAGCTCGGCGTTACCACCATCTACGTGACGCACGACCAGATCGAGGCCATGACGATGGGCACGCGCATCGTCGTCATGAAGGACGGCCTCATCCAGCAGGTCGACAGCCCCATCAACCTCTACGACAGGCCTACCAACAAGTTCGTCGCCGGCTTCATCGGCTCGCCCGCCATGAACTTCATGGTCGGCACGGTCCACGACGGCCGCATCAAGAGCGGCCAGTTCGACCTCAAGCCCGACCCCGAGCTCGCTCAGAAGCTCGTGTCCTACAACGGCAAGAAGGTCTACCTCGGCATCCGGCCCGAGAACCTCGGGCTCAAGGGGTACGCCGACATCGAGGAAGCGGACAACGTCATCAACGCCACCGTCGACGTGGTGGAGCCGCTGGGCGCCGAGACCCAGGTGCTGGCGTCGGTCGGGGGAGACCAGAGCGTCGTGGCCAAGGTCGACCCGCACGCCCAGGTCAAGATGGGCGACGAGGTCCAGCTCCTGGCCGACGTGCACATGCTGCACGCGTTCGACATCGAGACCGAACACAACATCCGCTTCGCCTGAGCTCCGCGGCGGCGCCTCGCGACACGCCCGCTCCAACCTCATACGATCTGCGAGCCCGCCCCCCCGGCGGGCTCGCGCTGTGACGGTTCCTGCGGCGCCCGGCCCGTCCCGGCGGCCACGGTAGACTGATCGCCGTTATGCTCCTCGCGGCCCTGCAACGAGTCGAGAAGGCGTACGGGGACCAGGTGGTGCTCGAGGACGCCACGCTGGAGCTGCGTGACGGCAGCCGTACCGCCCTGATCGGCCGCAACGGCGCCGGCAAGACCACCGTCCTGCGCCTGCTCATGGGCAGGGAGGCCCCCGACAAGGGCAGCGTCCACCGTGGAGCGGGCGTCACCGCTGCGCTCCTGGCGCAGGACCCGAGCTTCGACGAGGGCGCGACGCTGGGCGCGGTGGCCGAGGAAGCGTTCGCCGACCTCGAACGGATGGAGGAGGGCCTGGAGGCGCTGGAGGTGGCGGGCCTGGACGATCCCGAGCGCTACGGCCGTTGGGAGCGCCTGCACGAGACCTTCGAGCGGCGTGGTGGCTACGCCCGCCGCGCACGTCGGGATGCCGTCCTGGACGCGCTGGGCTTCCGCGGTCGGGAAGGCCAGCCGGTGCGGCAGCTCTCCGGCGGGGAGCGCACCCGCCTCGGGCTGGCGCGGCTGCTCATGGCGCAACCCGACGTGCTGCTGCTCGACGAGCCCACCAACCACCTCGACATCGACATGCGCGGCTGGCTGGAGGGCTACCTCGGGCATTATCCGGGCGCCGCCCTCATCGTCTCGCACGATCGCGCCTTCCTCGACGGCGCGTGCGACCGCACCGCCGAGGTGGGGCTGGGTCGCTTGAGGGCGGGGGCCGGCGCACCCACCGCGTTCCGGGCCGCCCGTGCCGAGGAGCGCCGCATCCAGGAGGCCACGCGGCTCAACCAGGAGAAAGAGCACCAGCGCCTGGAGGCGGCGGCCGCCCAGATGAAGCAGTGGGCGGGCCAGAACGAGAAGCTGCACCGCCGCGCCAGGGCGATGGAGCGGCGCGTCGAGCGCTACGCCGGCCGCATGATCGACGCTCCCGAGGGGAGCGAGCGCACCACCCGCTTCACCTTCGACTGCGACCCGTCCGGCGAGATCGTGTTGAGCGCACGCCACCTGTCCAAGCGCTTCGAGCGCCCGCTGTTCGACGACGTGAGCGTCGAACTTCGCCAGGGGCAACGGGTCGCGCTGGTCGGTCCCAACGGGGCGGGCAAGACCACCTTCCTGCGCCTGCTCCTGGGCGAGGCCGTCAGCGACGACCCGCGCGCGGAGGTGCGCACCGGCGCACGGGTGCGGCTCGGCTACTACGACCAGGACCTCCGCGGCGTCGACCCCGACGCGACCCTCATCGAGGAGATGATCCGCATGGTGGGGGACGTGGAGGCGCACAACCTGCTGGGGCGCTTCCTGTTCCCGTTCGACGCACAGTACAAGCGCGTGCGTGACCTGTCGGGGGGCGAGCGCGCCCGCCTGGCGCTGCTCAAGCTCACGCTCGGGCGCTACAACCTGCTGGTGCTCGACGAACCCACCAACCACCTTGACCTCGAGATGATCGAGGCCCTGGAGGCCGCCTTGCGCGCCTACCGCGGTACGCTGCTCCTGGTCTCCCACGATCGGCGCTTCCTGGAGGCGTTGATCGACCAGGTGTGGGAGGTGCGGGGCGGGCGCTTCGAGGCGTTCGAGGGCGACTGGTCGTTCTACCAGCGGTTGCGCAAGCGTCGGGCCGACGAGGCCGCCGCGCGCGAGGCCCAAGAGGACGCCGCCGCGCGGGAACGGCGGCAGCGCAGGCAGGACCGGCCCCCCCGGGGGCCGTCGCGCTGGCGGCTCGAGCGCATGCGGGAGGACCTCGAGGAGCGCGTCGCCGCGCTCGAGAGCGAGCTCGCCTCGCTGGCGGGCCGCCTGGAGGCGCCTACCGAGGAGGGCGCCGGCGACCTCATCGCCATCGGCGAGCGGCACGCTGCCTTGGAACGGCAGCTCATCGAGGTCATGGCGCAGTGGGAAGACGTGACGGAAAGGCTGGGCGTCGCCTGAGGGCGCCGGCCGAGCCCCGCCCAAACGGGGCCGAAGGAGGCGTGACATGCAACGCGTTCGCTACCGCAGCTTCGACGGCGTCCACTGGGGTGAGGTCGAGGGCGGCTACATCCAACAGCTCACCGGCATGCTGGGACGTCCCAGCGGCCACACCGTCCCCTTGAGCGACGTGACCCTGATGGCGCCCTGCGAGCCCGGCATCATCATCTGTGTGGGGCGCAACTACGCCCGGCACATCAAGGAGATGGGACACGAGGCCGCCGGCCTGCCCAAGGAGCCCGGCCTCTTCCTGAAGGGGATCAACACCCTGCGGGGGCCCGGCGACGACATCCCGTACCCCTCCTGGACCAACGACCTGCAGTACGAAGGCGAGCTCGCCGTGGTGATCGCCAACGAGATGCGCGACGTGGAGCCCGACGAGGCCCTCGAGCACGTCCTCGGCTACACCTGCGCGTGCGACGTCACCGCGCGCGACCGCCAGCGCGCCGACCTGCAATGGGTGCGCGGCAAGTCGGCGGACGGGTTCTGCCCGGTGGGACCGTGGCTGGAGACCGACCTCGATCCCAGCGACGTGCGGGTGCAGACGCGGGTCAACGGGGAGACCCGGCAGGACGGGCGTACCCGCGACATGATCTTCCCGGTCGCGCAGGTCCTCAGCTACATCAGCCGCTTCATGACGCTCGGCCCTGGAGACCTGGTGCTCACCGGCACGCCCGACGGTGTGGGCCCGCTGGCCGCGGGCGATCACATCGAGGTGGAGGTCGAAGGCGTCGGAACGCTGATGAACGAGGTCGCCGGCGGATGAGCGCGTTCCCCGACTTCCCGCGCGCCCGGGAACGAGACGGAGTGTGGGTCGTCGACAGCTTCCACAACGGTCTCCCGGGCACCATCGGCGTGTTCCTGGTTCCGTTGCCGGAGGGCGGCTTCGCGATGATCGAGAGCGGTCCCGGCTCCACCCTCGAGAACGTGGAGGCGGGGGTCGCCGCCGCCGGCCTGCAGCTGGCGGACCTCCGGACCCTGCTGCTCACGCACATCCATCTGGATCATGCGGGGGCCGCGGGCGCTCTGGCCGCACGGACCGGGAGCGAGGTCGTCGTCCACACGGTGGGGGCGCCCCACCTTGCCGACCCCGGCCGCCTGCTCCACAGCGCCCGGCGTATCTACGGCGACGCCATGGACGAGCTCTGGGGGCCCATGCAGGCCGTGCCCGAAGGCCGCCTCCGGGCGGTCGAGGGGGGCGCGACGCTCGACGTCGGAGGGCTCGAGGTGCGCGTGCTCCACACCCCCGGCCACGCCTCGCACCACGTCAGCTACCTGTTCCCCGACGGCACCCTGTTCACGGGCGACAGCGCCGGCATCCGGCTGCCCGGCTCGCCCTTGACCCGCCCCGCGCTGCCGCCCCCCGAGCTGTCGTTGGAGGACTGGGAGGCGAGCGTCGCCCGCATGCGCGAGGCCGCCCCCCGCCGACTGATGCTCACCCACTTCGGGGAGGTCCCGCAGGCCGATGCGCACCTGGCGGCCCTGCCGGAACGCAACCGCGTCTGGGCCGAGGAAGTGCTGCTGGGGCTGCGCGCCGGCGAGGAGGAACCCGCCCTGGTCGAGCGCATGCAACGGCTCGAAGACGCCGAGCTCGACCGTGGCGGAGCCAACGCCGGTGTGCGCCTGCGCAACAAGGTCACGAGCGACGCCGCCATGACCGTCATGGGCGCCTCGCGCTACTGGCGCAAGCGACACCCCGAGCGGCTCGACGGAGCGGCCTGAGGGATGGCGTTGCCTCGTGGGTAGACTGTCGCCATGACGACGCCGTTCCCGCTGGGCCGGCCCGCCCGCATTGCCGTCCTGGCGTCGGGCCGAGGCTCGAACCTGGAGGCCTTGCTGGCGGCGTTCGGACCGGACGAGCCGCTGGGGAGGGTCGCGCTGGTGATCAGCAACCGGGCCTCCGCGCCGGCGCTCGACAAGGCCCGAGCGGCCGGCGTCGAGGCCTTGCACGTCGCCTACGGCGACGGCACGACCTTCGAGGCGGAGGCCGGCCAGGCGCTCGACGCTGCCGGCATCGACCTTGTCTGCCTGGCGGGCTTCATGCGCATCCTGTCCCCCGCATTCGTGCGCCGCTACCGCGGGCGGCTGCTCAACATCCATCCCAGCCTGCTGCCGGCGTTCCGCGGCCTGCATGCCCAGCGCCAGGCGCTCGAGGCGGGCGTGAGGGAGTCGGGGTGTACGGTGCACTTCGTCGACGAGGGGGTCGATACCGGCGGGATGATCGTTCAGCGTCGCGTACCGGTGCGGGCGGACGACGACGAGGAGACGCTGGCGGCGCGCATCCGCGCGGAGGAGCACCGCGCCTTCCCGGAGGCGGTGCGCAAGGTGCTGACCGGGCGGGCGCGCCCGCCGGCCGAGGAGGTTCCTGGATGAAGGTCCTGGTGGTGGGGAGCGGCGGCAGGGAGCACGCACTGGCGTGGAAGCTGGCACAGTCGGAGCGGGTCGACGAGATCATCGTCGCTCCCGGCAACGCCGGCATGGCCGACGTGGCCCGCATCGTCGACGTGCCGTTGAGCGTCGACGCTCTGCTGCGGCTCGCCCGGGACGAAGCGGTCGACTTCACCGTGGTCGGGCCCGAAGCGCCGCTCGTCGACGGCGTCGTCGACGCGTTCGAGGCCGCCGGCCTGAAGATTTTCGGGCCGAGCGCCAAGGCCGCGCGGCTGGAAGGCTCGAAGCGCTTCGCCAAGGAGTTCATGGCGCGGCACGGCATCCCCACCGCGGCCTTCCGGAGCTTCCGGGAGCGCGCGGCTGCTCACGCCTACCTCCAGGAGGTGGGCGCGCCCATCGTCGTCAAGGACTCCGCGCTGGCCGCCGGCAAGGGGGTGACGGTGGCGCGCAGCCTGCCCGAGGCCGCGGCGGCGGTCGACGCGGTGCTCGGGCGGCCGGGAGCCGAGGTGGTGATCGAGGAGTTCCTCGAAGGGCAGGAGATCAGCCTGCTGCTGTTCACCGACGGGCTGGCGTACCGGCCGATGGTCCTGGCGCAGGATTACAAGCAGGCGCATGAGGGCGACGTCGGGCCCATGACGGGCGGCATGGGCGCGGTCGCGCCGGCCGCGCTGTTGAGCTCGGCGCAGCAGTGGCAGACCATGAAGAAGGTGGTCGAGCCCACCCTGCAGGCGCTCAACGCCGACGGGATCGCGTACCAGGGCGTGCTCTTCATCGGCTTGATGATGACCGAGGAGGGCGCCAGGGTGCTCGAGTTCAACGTGCGCTTCGGCGACCCCGAGACCCAGGCGGTGCTCCCGCTCCTGGACAACGACCTCCTGAGGGTGCTCGAGAGCGTGGCGGACCGTCGCCTGGCGCGCCTCGAGCTGTGCTGGACGGGGCGCAAGGCCGCCTGCGTGGTGATGGCCGCGCCCGGTTATCCGGGCTCCTACCGCAAGGCCATCCCCATCACCATCCCGGAGGACCTCGGGGAGGACATCCTGGTCTTCCACGCCGGGACCGGCAAGGTCGACGGAGGCCTGGTGTCGAGCGGAGGGCGCGTTCTCAACGTCGTCGCCGTCGCCGACCGCCTGGAAGACGCCGTGAAGCGCGCCTACGAGGCCGCCGACCGGATCCACTTCCCGGGGGCGATCCTGCGGCGCGACATCGGCGGGCGCTTGCTGGCGCGCTGATCCCCGTCGCCGATCCCCGTCGGGGCACGACGCCGGGCGCACGGGGAGCGGGCTAGCATGGAGCCATGCTGGATGACTTCGACGCCCTCTCCGCCCTCGACACGAGCGGTTTCCTCAGCCGGCTGGCGGCGCTTCCCGGTTCGTACGACGGCCCCGACGGGCTGCAACCGGGGCCCTACGGCGTGCTCGGCTTCGGCGAGGGGGCGGTGCTGGCCGGCCTCCTCGCCCCCTGGGCGGACGCCAACCTGGTCGGTCAGGGAACGCAGTTCGTGCTCGCATCGGGTTTCGACTTCGGCGAGGCGGCGGCCCTGCGCCTCACCGCGGAGCTCGCGGGGGCCCGGCCGATCGTGCTGGGGGACGCCGCGTTCGAGCCGAGCTACCGAGTTCCCGCCGGCACCCTCAGCCCCTACATCCACCTCAGCTACCTTGGCCGGGCCACCGGGCACGTCGAGGCGCTCGAGGCGGCTGAGTCCCGCATGGCTGAGTTGCTGCCGCGCCTCGGCCCCGACGTCGCCACCGAGCGCAATCCCGCCAAGACGGTGGCCTGGACGCTGTGGAACCGCGTGCCCCTGCTCATCACCAGCCGGACCCGCGCTCCCCTCCAGCCGCTGATCCAGCAGCTGCTGGCGCGCGTCGGCAAGACGCTGTCGATCACGACAGGCACGCACCCTGCGGGTGTGGTCACCGGTGCGTTCGAGGGGCGTCACCAGCTCGGCGACGACATGGTCGGCCTGGTGCTCGGCCCCGAGGACCGCGAGGTGGCGCTGGTGCGCGAGGTGCTCGGTACGCGCGTGGCCCAGGTGGAGAGCCTGGCGGCGTACGCCGGCGACCCGGTCGCCGGCCTCGAGGACCCGGTCGGCGAGGCGCTGGTGGTGTGGTACCTGAGCGCCTGGGTGGCCGGGTACCTGGCGCTTCTGCACGACTTCGACCCGGGTGAGAGCGCCGTCTACCGGCGGGTGCGCGACAGCGCCGAGGAAGCGGCGGGGTGATGCCGGCGGCGGGAACGACCTCACGCCGACGCGCACGACCCGGGGTAGAGTGGCCCATGCGACGCATCGCCCTTGCGCTGGTGCCGCTGGCGCTGCTGCTCCTGCTGGCCGCTTGCGCTCCCAGCAGCGAGAAGCAGGTCACCGTCCAACAGCTCACCAAGCCGATCAGCTACTACCCGCACCAGACGGGCGCGCACTGGGAGTACCTGCCCGACGGAGCCAAGCTCACCGATCCCCGGCTCACCGTCGACGTGGAGGGGCCCACCGTCCTCGACGGCCAGGTCTGGATCGCCTGGCACACGCAGGGCCGCGGCCTCGACGTCACCCGCTACCGGCAGTACAAGTCCGACGGCGTGTACCTGGGCCGGGAGAACAAGCTCGGCACCGTGATCAACTTCGATCCGCCCATCCACGAGTTCCCGGCCGAGGGCCAGCTGCGCGTGGGCGCGACCTGGGCGGGAGACACCAAGGTCGACGTGGTGGCGACCGGCGGCACCAGCACCAGCACGAGCACCAGCAGCAGCACGAGCACGAGCAGCAGCGGCAACCAGGCCAACAAGACGCTCGACGTGCACTACGTCTACACCGTGGTCGACAAGCGCCAGGTGACGCTGGCCGCAGGGACCTTCGAGGTCTACGTGGTGTCCTTCACGACGCGCACGCTGGACGAGAACGCCAAGGTCACCAACACGCTGACGCAGCAGTTCTGGTTCACTCCCAACATCGGTGAGGTACGTGACGAGAACGGCAACGTGCTCATCGCCAGCAACGTCATCGCGCCGAAGTCGAAGGACGGGAGCGCGCCTTCCAACAGCCCTTGAGGCGGTCTCGACGCGCCGGCGCTGCGGCGCCGAAGCAGCGAGAAAGCGGGTGGGGAGCTACCGTGTCGCCGAGGGACGCTCTGGTAGACTCTGGAGCGTAACGACGGCCCACCCGGGAGGAGTGGCACGGCCATGGCTCTACTCGAGGACATCCGATTTCCTCAGGATCTCCGACGCCTGAACCGCGAGGACCTTCCGCAGCTCGCCGCTGAGCTGCGCGCCGAGGTCGTGCGCGCGTGCTCGATGGCCGGAGGGCACCTCGCCTCCAGCCTGGGCGCCGTCGAGTTGACCGTCGCGCTGCACTACCTCTACGACACCTCCCGCGACCGCATCGTGTGGGACGTGGGCCACCAGACCTACGGGCACAAGATCCTGACCGGTCGTCGCGAGCGCATGGGCACCATCCGCAAGGACGGCGGGCTGGCGGGCTTCGCCACCACCAGCGAGTCCGAACACGACGCCTTGACGGTCGGCCACGCCAGCACCAGCCTGGCGGCCTCGCTGGGGATGGCCCTGGCGCGTGACGCCCGAGGCGACCATTACGACGTGGTCGCCGTCATCGGCGACGGCGCGCTGACGGGCGGCATGGCGCTGGCGGCGCTGAACCAGATCGGGCACGTGAAGCCCCGCATGACCATCATCCTGAACGACAACGAGATGTCGATCAGCGAGAACGTGGGAGCGCTGAAGCACTACCTCAGCACGCTGCAGGTGCAGCGCTGGTTCCAGCAGGCCGAGAAGGGCTCCAAGAGGGCGTTGACCGGCGTGTGGGAACCCCTGGCCGACCTCGGTAGCCGTGCGAAGAAGGCCGCCCGGCGCTTCTTCGATCCTGCGAGCAACAATCCTTTCCACGCCATGGGATTGCGCTACGTTGGGCCCATCGACGGCCACAACATCCCGCAGCTGCTCTACTACCTCGAGCACATCCGTCGCCTGGACGGGCCCACCATGCTGCACATCGTCACGCGCAAGGGCAAGGGCTACGAGGTGGCGGAGAACGACCCCATCACGTGGCACGGGGCCTCCAGCTTCGATCCGGAGCACCCGGTGGCCAAGGGCAAGGCCTACAGCTGGTCCAACGCCTTCGGGGACGCCGCCGCGGCGCTCGCCGAAGCGGACGACCGCGTGTGGGTCATCACCCCGGCCATGCGCGAGGGCAGTGGCCTGGTGGAGTACAGCAAGGCGCACGCCGATCGCTTCATCGACGTGGGCATCGCCGAAGACGTCGCCGTGACGGTGGGTGCCGGTCTGGCGCTGCGCGGCGAGAAGCCGATCGTCGCCATCTACAGCACCTTCCTGCAGCGCGGGTTCGACCAGGTCGTGCACGACGTGGCGCTCGAGAACCTGGACGTCGTGTTCGCCATCGACCGCGCGGGGCTGGTGGGCGGCGACGGGGCCACCCACCAGGGCATCTACGACATGGCCTACCTCCGGAGCGTTCCGAACGTGGCGATCGGCATGCCCAAGGACGCCGACGAGATGCAGGGCATGCTGAAGTCGGCGCTGAAGCTGGGAGGGCCGCGGGCCATCCGGTGGCCCAAGGGAGAGGTCGAAGCGGCCGCCAGCGGCCCGGTCGAGAGCTGGCCGGAGCTCGCCTGGGGAAGCTGGGAGGTCCTCAAGGAGGGCAGCGAAGTCAGCGTCCTCGCCAGCGGGATCACTCTGCCGTACGCCCTGGCCGCCGCAGGCGACGATCCGCGTGTGGGCGTGGTCAATGCTCGTTTCGTGAAGCCGCTCGACCACACGGTGCTGGAGGCGCTGGCGCGCTCGCAACGGGCGTTGATCAGCGTCGAAGACCACACCATCGTCGGCGGGCTGGGTTCGGCGGTCGCCGAAGCCCTGGCAGATGCGGGCCTCCCTGTGCCGTTGCGTCGGCTGGGGATCCCCGACGTGACGGTGCCCCACGGCACGCCGGAGAAGCAGCACGAGGCGCTCGGATACGGCGTCGAAGGCATCCAGGCCGCCCTCCGCGAGCTCGGTATCGGCCGGCCCGAGGACGCCTCGGCGGGGGCCGAGACCGCGGAGCCCGAACGTCCGGAACCATCGGTGGTCAACGCTGCGAAGTAGGGGCTGCAGGTCGCTTCTCCGGCGTTGACAGTTCGCGTCGGCGCCGGGTATCCTACCTTCCGCCCAGAGCGAGAGCGCGTCGCTCGGGGGCCCGCGCGGAGCGGTAGTGTAGCGGTTAGCATATCTGCCTGTCACGCAGAAGGTCGCGGGTTCAAATCCCGTCCGCTCCGCCACTTGCCGGTGGGCGCCCCCGAAGGGGGCGCCGCCGGTTCTCGGCCAGGTAGCTCAGTCGGTAGAGCATGCGACTGAAAATCGCAGTGTCGGCAGTTCGATTCTGCCCCTGGCCACCACCGCGGGCCGCATGCCCGGTCCTCCGGTAGGTTCTACGGAGGCGCGCCAAAGTAGCTCAGCGGTAGAGCAGCCGATTCGTAATCGGCAGGTCGTCGGTTCAAATCCGACCTTTGGCTCCAGAGGAAGAGTCCCGTCAGGGACAGGAAAGCGGGCTCCCGGAAGCGACCGGGGGCCCGCCGAAACGTGGGGGGTGCATTTCATGTGCACCGTGTGCCGCGTCGGCCGATGTCCGCGCCGACGTGGCGGTGCAGCGAACTCATCCTTCGAACGGCTCAGACAACACCGGCACGGAACGACATCGCGGCTCACGGAGGCGGTGGACTTCCGACCGTCCTCCGACGCTCATAGCGGTGGCCAGCAGGATAGCGCGGTACTTCGAGCCGGAGAGGCGCGTCCTGGATGGTGCTTGGGGGTGGCTCGGGACGAAGC
>Ga0102962_1000707_pt1 | contig 14713 bp, 12 predicted proteins | sample SalPonF2_C_D2_MG_FD_84519 | JGI IMG/M metagenome (GOLD analysis project Ga0102962, IMG submission 84519) | Salt pond soil microbial communities from South San Francisco under conditions of wetland restoration - Salt Pond MetaG SF2_C_D2_MG ...
CAAAAAGCGCCTCGCGATGACACTCATTATGTTTTATAATTACTGCATACTCGTTCCCAACGTCCCCGTTGGGAATGCTAACTTTGAAACTCTGTTTCATATCCACGTCTGGAAGATTGCTCACCCAAAAAGCGGGTTCGAGATGAAGCCTTTGTGTGATGTTTTTTAAACAGGAACATGATCTTCGCCCATTCGCGTCATTTCGACCGGAGGGAGAAATCTTCAAAGTAGAATAGTCATTTCAAGACGCTGTTTTGAGAAGATTTCATTTCGAACTCACGTTAATTTACAATAAGGTTTGTATTATTTCTTATTGGTTACGTGAATAATTCGGCAAAAAAGGGTTACAAAAATGAGCATTGCGCAAAGAGAAAATAGCTGAGATAAGCCATAAACTTATCTTAATTAGGTTATTGTAATTTGACACAATTTCGCACTTCAGTAAATCCATAATGTTACCAAAAAATTAAAATACAATAATCCTCATGAAAGGGCTCGGTTGATAAGTGTATTCATCGTGAAGAGTTTCATCAATAGTTCGAAATGAATCACCGTAATTTTCTTAAATACATCTTTAGAAGGTTTTGCAAAGCCTTCCTTCAGTTGTTTCCAAAGCTGAAAGGATATATAATAAGATGCATTTATTTTAATATTAGGAATTGTTTTTAGAAAAATTTATGACGTTATGTAGTAAAAATGGGTACAGATAAACGTCTTGAATTATCATAAGTATTTCAAACAATGTTCTATATCATCACAGTAGTTTCTCTTCTAAATTGATTCTATAAGAAAACAGTCTATCATAATAATAAGCCAAAATAATTCATAGGAAGGATATCAAGAGAGTTATGTAGGTAAAAAACAATGTGTGATGATGATTGTTAGGTTATAAATGGGATTTATCCGATGAATTGGATTATTAATTTCGTATCAATACGTGCGGAATTTTCAAATCTTTAAAGAAATTCGTTCAATCTGAGAAGTATTAAATAAATAATGCGTAATCAGAATAAGCGTTTTTGGTATAGAGTTACAATACTTTGATTATCAATTTGATAGCATTTAAAGATTTGTGTTTAGGAGGTATAGCATTGTCAGGTGGGTAAGTAGTTAAATCAATAAAGAATTTGTTTTAAAAAGGTGTAATCACTCTCATAAAAGTCCTGATACTTTAGGTGGTATGAAATTCTTCGCGAATTAACCGGATGTATTAAAGAGGAGCTTTAAAAAAGGATCGTCAGATTTATTCAAATTTAAAAAATGTACCTATGAAAACATCAGGGGAAAAAATAAATAATCCATTTCATCCAGACTATAATGAGCAGGATCCGGTATTTATTACGAATAATATGAGGATGAAGAATATTTATTCGAAGATCGATATTATCGCGCGGTCCAATGTATCCGTTATTATTACTGGTGAAAGTGGTACGGGAAAAGAGGTGATTGCCCAGTTAATTCACAATAAAAGTGTGCGGACGGAACAACCTTTTGTAGCTCTTAACTGTGGTGCTTTACCCCGCGATCTGGTGGAAAGTGAATTGTTTGGTCATGAAAAGGGAGCATTCACCGGTGCGGTGAACAAGAAAAAAGGCTGCTTCGAACAAGCCGATCAAGGGACCATGTTTTTTGATGAAATCGCCGAAATGCCGCTCGATATGCAGGTGAAATTGCTGCGTGCTGTTGAACAGCGCTCCTTCAGGCGTGTCGGCGGTGATCATGAAGTTCAGGTTGATGTCAGGATTATCTCAGCAACCAATAAAGTATTTCCGGATGTGATTACCCAAGGTGGTTTTCGAGAAGATTTGTATTATCGCCTGGGGGTTGTAGAGTTGGACATTCCACCGCTTCGGGAAAGAATTGACGATATCCAACTCTTATCCAATTATTTTCTGACTTATTTCAGCGAAAAATACAAATGTGGTAAAAAGGAATTAACCCGTAATACACTCGATGTTCTGTGCGGATATGGCTGGCCCGGAAATGTAAGAGAATTAAAAAATATTATGGAACGTTTGACCATCTTGTGTCCGCAGGATAAAATCACTCCCGAAGATCTGCCAACCAAAATTTGTGAATCAGAACCTATTCCTTTCTATGATGACCGGATGATCATTCCCATTGGTACTCCACTCGAAGAAGTCGAGAAAACGATGATTTTTCGCACGCTTGAGAAAGTTGAAAATAATAAAACGAAAGCGGCAAAGTTACTGGGTTTTAGCAGAAAGACACTGCATAACAAGCTGGAAAAATTCAATATAGGATGAAAATTTTATGATCCTTGGATGATCCAAATCCATCATATATTGAAAAAGCGGATAGATTAATCTATTGGTTCCTATCCGCTTTTTTTATTTAAAGATATAAGCGGGTTTCATTCTTGGGCGAGATATTTCACTAAATGATTAGTGAAATACATCCTGTTTGACAGCCTGAAGCAGTGGATCCTTTTGTCCTGCAGGATTATTAGCGAAAAAGCCACCACCCAGTTCCCAAATAATAAGTCCGCCAATCTTTTTGTTACGGACATAATCCACTTTGGCCTTGATCGACTGTTCGTTGTCGAAAGAAACAAATTGTTTGGTGGATGAGTTGTTTATACTGAAATAAGCGGATTCAGCTTTGGAATCCCACTGTGCTGTGGCAGCGGGGTAATCATTGATAATCGTATAATACGGAACATTTGCTTTGACCGTTGGAGCCGTCGTCCAGCTTTCCAAAGGTTTGGTTACACCAGTCCATATATAACCATAGAAATCAATTCCAATTCCGAGTTTGGAAGCTTTCACCCCTCCTTTTATAAATTCATCAACCGTCTGATTGGCAGATGGAAGCGGATTTCCGTTGCTTTTAAAGGTCACGCCGCCATTATAAACGGGCGAGTTAAACCAAGTAACCCACCCCGGCCATGCACCACTGTAATCGTATGTCATTAAGTTTATCTGATCGAAATAATCCTGTAAATTTGCGTACATTGAAGGTTGCCATTGGGTGGCTGCTGTGAGCATCGGTTTGTTGAGCATGGGTGTTTTAATGGATTGCAATGCGCTATATAAAGCTTTAACAAAGGCGGTATAATTTTGTACATCACTGCTGTTGATTGGTTCCATATCCAGGTCAATTCCGTCGAACTTCCATGTTTTCAGTAATCCAACAAGATTATTGATAAAAGTCTGCCGGTTAGCAGGCTGAATACTGGAGCTAAATCCCGGATGCGTTCCCCATCCTCCAACTGTAAATAAAATGGGCTTTTTGGCTTTATGTGCCGCTGTCACGATCGTGTCTAATCGACTGGGACTGAATGTATCATAGGGAGCAATCGGACTCAAACTTCCATCATTGTTGGGGGTGGTTGAAAAGTAAATTAATTGTGTAAAGGCATTCCAATCGATTTCATTGGTGTGAACATTACCCCAGTTTCCACCTGGTGGGGCATAGTGATTCCACGCACCCAAATAGGCGCTTACCCACATATTCCCTGATGTTTGCGATTTGGGTATAATCGGTTTGATAATTTGATCATTACAAGCCGCTAACAACAAACAGAGGCTTAGTATTTTTATCCATTTAATTCGATGCATAAATAACTATCATTCTATATTTTAATTCAATATTCACTAACGATAAATCGATATAAACAGCAAGATTACTATTGAGACGGGTACATATAAACACTTGACTTCACAACTTTCATCAAACTGTCTTGTTTCCCGACTGGAGCTGATTTGAAATAAGACGCTCCGATTTCCCAAAGAAAAACCCCACCTAATTTTTTTTCACGGGCATAACGAACCTTGGCTTTAACCGTCTGTCTCCCATCATAAGTAATAAATAATTTATCGTTGTGATTATTGATAGATAAGTAGGAAGATTTTGCTTTTTGATCCCATCGATATCGATCCGGTTGAAAATATTCATTCATTATGGTGGAATAAGGAACATTATCCGTAACTTTGGGCGCAATAAAGGTCCAGCCTTTGTTGGGGCGACTTACGCCGTTCCAAACATAACCGTAAAAATCAATACCGATACCTACTTTGTCGGCTGGGACACCGGCATCTATAAAATCAGTAACCATTTGATTAACAGATGGGAGAGGCCTGTTGGTCCCCGGAAAGGTATGTCCGGCATCATAAATAGCTGAATTATACCAGCTTACCCATCCGCGCCACGCTCCGCTTAAATCGTAGGTCATTAAATTCACCTGATCGAAATACGGATATAGTTTCGCAAACATCTTAGGCTGCCATTTTGTAGCCACGGTTAATATAGGCTTCTTACCATTAGATAACGTGATTTGGTTAAGAGCAGCCGATAACTCTTTCACAAAAACAGTGAAGTCGTTTACATCATCATTTTGAATGGGTTCCATATCCAGATCAATGCCATCAAAATGCCAATAGGTGATTAGCTGAATCAAATTCTTGATAAACTCAGCCCGGTATTCACTGGAAATGGCTTGATGGAAATTATCATAATTGCCCCAGCCTCCTATGGAAATGAGTACGGGTTTGCCATTATGCCGGGCCGCCGTAGTTATGGCAAGCACTCTATCCGGATTGACATTTTCATACGGTTTGATCTCCTTTAACAGTCCGCCGGGCATTACCGGAAGAGCAAAGTAGATCAATTGGGTAAAGGCATTCCAATCGATGGCACTGGTGGGTAAATCTCCCCAATTACCACCGGGCGGAGCAAAATGATTCCAGGAAGCCAGATAAGCTGAAACCCATAATTTAGAATAGGCAGCCGGTTTTTTGGATTTATCCGGATTCGGTTGCGCAAGAATAGGTTTACATTGTATGCTCAACAAAAGGAATAGTGTAAACATCAGGGATAGTACCTGCTGAATTCCTGTTACTGGTAAATGAGAACTCCTTGGATTTTGCATGTGACCTTATTCATTGTGTTAGAACACGTTGGTTAGATTATGGGCTCTTTTACCTCTATTGCTATAATTTCAAAGAACTTAAACAAAATATTAGTTGAATTGCCTTAATCTAATATTTTCTAATGTTAGCATAATTCGTATGTGGTAAAAGAGCATATTTGTTGGTAAATCGTATATGAAAGTGGTAGAATCTGAGTCGATATAATGGTGTTAAAAATTGTTTCATAACTTGTTAAAAATAAGGATGAACCAATCATTTTTAATCTAAAAATGAATTTTGATATGTAAGTGTCTTATCCATATAAACTATGATTGGTTACGGAAAAAGATTGATATCCATCTGATGTTGAACTCACCTCCTCGGTGTAGACATGGAAAAGCTGAACACTCGCTCCGTGCCGTTTGGCGATCAATTCAATACGTTCAAAAACAATCGGTTTAATAGTTTCTGTTGTAATCAGAATTTGATTAATATTGTAGGTCTTTAACAATCGCGGCAGCTTCCAGTGCCCGCCGAAAATGGGATATCCATCAGCCAGGTGACCTTCCAGCTCCGGGTTATCATCCATAAATCCGATCGGAGTTACCTGATTGGATAAACTGGTTAGCATATTGTGAAGCGCTAAAATCCCCTTTTTATCCGCTCCATATATCAAAACCCGCTTTTTTTGTCCCGTCCTATACCGCTCAAATAAGTAATTTAAAACGGGGTGTGCGATACGTAACCCGATGACGAGGGTTATCATGAAATAAAAATCGAGCAGCCAAAACGAAAGGATCCCATATTGTGATGTATTTAAATTAAATGTTATAGTTACCATCAAACTCGCGAAAACAGCGATAGAAATCTTTCTTAAAAGTTGCAGGATATCCCCGATTCCGAATTGCTTGATAGATTCTTTATAAAGTCCCATTGTTGAGAGGAATACAATTTGTATCAGACAGATAATGACCATTTCCGATTGAAAGTGATATAGGGGAAAATCTCCGGACCCATTGACCAAAATATAAGCTCCGACAAAAGATATCCAGACAAATAAAATATCCAGCAGGTGATTGATTATGCGATGTTTTATCAATAATTCCTCAAGTAATGGAATGAAGAAACCGTTACGCAGGATAGAGACTTCACGATATTTGAGTTTGTGAATACCGATTAACGTAAAAGTTAATAAGAAGAAGGAGATCACCAGACTTATTTGACGGGATTGAAAATAGGCTATGAGTATAGCTCCCGTGCCGTAGACCAGCGAGACAAGATACATAACCATAACAGTGCCTTTATGAGAAAATCCGCGTGTTAACAGCTGATGATGAATATGCGATTTGTCCGGCAGGAAAATATTATGCAGGGTTTCTCGTAATGTAGGCGCTTTTTTCTTCTGAAGGCTTTCGGGTAAATAAGATTTTATAAATCTGCGGAACATCGATACTAAGGTATCCAATACGGGTAAACCGAGCGCTAAAATCGGTATAAAAAGGGAATATACGGTGGTTGATTTTGAGAAGTGTTCAATGGAAAATAAGGCAAGTAGCAACCCGATAAATAAGCTTCCGGAATCCCCAAGGAATATTTTTGCCGGATGAAAATTATATTTCAGGAAGCCTAAAATGGAACCCATAAATAAAAGCATGATGATTGATGACAGGTAATCCCCTTTAATGACGGATATGATACTAATTGTTATGGCAGCGATAGTTGCAATACCCGCGGCTAATCCGTCTAATCCATCAATCAGGTTGAAAGCATTGGTGATGCCGATAATCCAGATAATGGTTAATGGGTAATTTAAAAGGAATTGGAAAGCACCCAGATCTATTGGAATAATAGCATTATTTAGCTGAAAGCCGGCCAGGTATAATAATGTTGCGGCAAACCACTGAACGAGAAATTTTAAACCGGGTTTTAATGCGTGGATATCATCCCATATTCCAAGTAAAAAGACGGTTAGAAATGAGATACAAACCAGAAAAAAAAAGATTGGATTTTGAGTGATAAGAACGTGAAAGGGCGGATATTCAAAAAATAATAATATCAGACTTATTGAAAAACTTATAAAGATTGCCAACCCCCCCATTCTTGGCATGATCTTTTTGTGAATTTTTCGTTGATCCGGCTTGTCTGTCGCCCCAACTCGAAAGGCCAGTTGCATTACCAGAGGTGTCGATAGAAAAGACAACAAAACAGACAAAATGAATATGGATGATATGAGATTCATTATTCTGGTAGATTCGTTGGTGTTGTAGTTGTCATAAAACGGAAATTGCAGTTTAACCCAAATTATTCAAGTAACTAATTAGAAGTAATACATATCTTATTGTAAATTAAATAGCTTATAAAAAATAAACCGATCCTCGATTTTAAGGATGCTAAAAAAGCTGCGAAATTTGTCCGTGCTCTGCGTTGCGATTAAAGATGCTTTATCAAGGCACCGGAGTGCCTCTCATGCGCATTTTTATCCCGAAAACTTTCGGGACACGACTAAATTTTTTAGTGAATAATCCGGGTTAACCATCCATAGCTATATCCTTTTAAATGATTACTGAAATGGAAAATTGTTGAAATTGATGTAAAGAATTCGCTTTGGGCGATAATGCGTAATCTAAGTGCAATGATCGAAAATTTATCCCGAATCCTACTGTGAATCCCTGAAAATTTGGGCTGTATATGTAACCGGTTCGCAGCCCTATTTGATGAATGGGTAAAACTTCTAATCCTGCTTTATACCAAATACCTTTTATGCCGAATATTTTCTCATTTGATGCGCTCAGATTGACATACGGTCGGCTGTATAAAGAGGTATATGGATAATGCATGGATATTCCAAGCGCCAGAGTCTGATGTCGCTGTACAACATTTATTTTTTGGGTACTGTAATCATCGACGTACTCTAAATTGTTCCCAATGCCGTTAAGTGCTATTCCATATTCGATGGCGGGTGTCGGTGAATAAAATAACCCGAATCCCACCGAAGCTGTGGTTTCGTGACTTTTAGGAAGGGTGGTTCGTTTTATAGTCCCGTCACTGACCTGGAAAAGTGCACCAATGGATAAATTGCTAAGCACCAACATACTATAACCCATCGTAATATCCATTTGATGAAAACGGATATCGGAGGGAACCCTTGAAAAAAAGCCCAGTCCTTTTTCTAAACCTCGATAACCGGAATTACGTAGAGATAAACCAAGAGCAAACGTTTGACGATGGGTGTTAATGAGTAGCGATGAAAAGTTAACATACCTCACGGCATTAGATGCATCGTAATAGTGATCAAAAGTGATTGAGCGAGGCCGGCGTAAAAAAGAAAGCGTTGCCGGATTGGAATACATGCTTGCTGTTGAGTGTGCCAGGGTAACTCCGCTCATACCGAGTCCGTTAGCATAAACATCTGATGTGTAAGAACTTCGATGCTCATAAATAACCAACGTAGAATCGAGCTGGGCAAAAAGCGATTGTGTCTGAAGCATGCAGATGAGACCGGTCATACATCCGATGAGTATCCATTTCAGTGCTGCTGTGTAATATATTTGTTTCATAATAAATTACTGTACTGATAAACTATTTTATTAATTGAACACTCTGAAAATCCCGAATAAGATCACCGCATCTTGCATAAATCCAGAAAGATCCCGGATAATGTTATCATTTTTGGGTATATAAATGATATCACCCGGACTCACCTGAAATGGAGGATCTGAAGAATTTGGGTTGGCACTCATTGCGAAATAGGTATCCAGATTGATTTTTACTTTGTTCGGCATGGTTCCCGGACGATAAACCTGAACGTTGCGTAAATCGGCATTATCGCTTGGTCCCCCTGCTTCTGCTAATACCTGAAGTATAGACGATGACTTGTCAATTGGATAGTTCGCTGGTTTTTTTACGGATCCCAGCACAATCACTTCTTTGTCATTAGGACGGGTGATGCTGACGGTCAGGTTTATATCGCTATTCATAAAGTTTGCCAGTTTCTTTTTGAGCATGGACATGAAGTCCGCTTTGGTCATGCCATTCACATCCAAATCACCAAGAAGAGGATAGGAAATGGTTCCACTATTAGAGACCACTTGTTTTATATTGAATTGATCATGATTCCAGACAGTTACAGCAATCTGATCCCCAGACTGAATGATATAATTCTTTTGATTGCGATTAATTTTTTGCTGCTGAGAATTTGCGATAGCGGATGCTTTAGCACTCTCGCGACTGGCCGAGCAAGCGCTTAATAACATGGACGAGATAAAGAGCCCCCCTAAAATCATATACGGAATTACATGGGTTAATCCACGTACACGATCATGATATGGACAATTCTTAACTTTTTTCATAGAGTTTCATCAGATTAGAATTCATATACATGATTGGTCGATGCAATTAATATGCCAAAGCCGAAATTCAGAGATATGAGACCATTTTTCGCTTTTGAAAGTGGATGGGGTATCCTGCTGAAAATCTCTTAAAATGAATTCAGTAATAACGTTTTTCTGCAAATCATAAAAAATAATAACACGAAGATAACTACTCATGAATACTCATCCGCGGCGGGCTCTTATCGCTGTTTTTTGACTGACTATCATGGTATGCAGAGAGTTTGTAAAAAATATTCACAACCTTTTTTAAGGATGTGTGTAAAATGGAGCCAAATAAACTCATTCACATGCCGGTTTAGTAATTTGCGGAAGTGGCATTATTAAAAATAAGATGAGACCCGTAAACAGTTATGACGTCTTCATCTCCTCAAACAACTACGAATATCGATTGATTACCCCACTTTGTTATTAAATCACAGTGACCGGGTTAATGCAAAATTTCAGGGCATCATTCTTTCGAATGCCTCACCTTTCAGCTCCCCTCATTTTTGGCATATGAATTGCTTAACCCAAAGTACTGCCTGTCGGGCAATCTAAATGATAATAGGTACATCAAATAGAGATATACATTGAATAATTCGACAAATTTTGAAGAAAATGGTGCTGATCAGGTCATCAAAATTGCGAAACGTCGTAAAATGATTCTGATTCTCACACCCATATTGGTGACGATTCTTAGCGGTTTTCTCATTTTTATTCTGCCTAAGGAATACACCTCATCAGCCACCATTCTGGCTAAGAAGACCCAAACGTTAAATCCTTTGATTAGCTACGAGATGGCGGTTCAGTTGGCTAATCAGGATCAGTTAAATTCGATCAATCAGATTATATATAGCCGGGCTTCTGTAAATTTGCTTATCGATAGTCTGGATCTGGCAAAGGAAGATACGTCCATTGCCGAACGGGAGGCGCTGATCAAGAATGTCAAGAAGGATATCATTATAAAAATTGTAAGAGATAATATCTTTTCCATCGAATACATCAGTAGAAATCCCAAAAAGGCCAGGAAAGGGGTTAACTTATTAATCAACTATTTTATCGATACCGATCAGAATTTAAGAAATGAACAGAATCTTGAAACCGTCAATTTCTTCAAAAGTGAGACGAGTCATATCAAAAGATTACTGGAAGAGACGAAAGTGCAACGCTTATCGACGATAAAGAAACGCGTCAATTTTGATCCGGAAGGTAGTTTTTCGCTTCAAGCACAGCTGCAAACCATGAAATCCGGTATAAACAGTGTGTCTACGAATCTCAATCATTATCAGCAGCAGTATGATATGCTGGATTCCTTAAACAATTTTATTAATGAGGATGAGGGAAATCTGCTTTCACTCATGAAGCTGGATCTGACTAACTTGCCTTATGGCAGCAATATTCAAGATCTACTTCAGAAATATATCGATCTTAAACAGACCTATACCGAAAATTATCCATCTGTCAGAGCGCTGCATAAACAGATAGCCGATTTAGCTGACCGGATTCCGTCGGCTTTGGATATAAAAATACAGGCTTTAAAAAAGCAGAAAGAAGATCTTGGAAAACAGCGGAAGCACTTAATTAGTAAAATTGAAAAAAGTTCGGTGGCTAAAGGTGAGGATCAAAGTCAGGCCGATTATTATGGAGTTTATCAAAATCTCTATAATCAGATGAATGTGAAATTAGAGCAGGCTGAAGTGAATTACCGGTTGGGGAAAAAAGCCAATGAGCGCTTCGTCATCATAGATCCTGCAATTATTCCAAGTAAGCCATCCAAACCAAGACGAAAACTGGTATTAGCCGGTGGTTTAATGATCGGTATTTTTCTGGGGTTGATAACTGCTGTTGCCGCTGAGATGCTGGATACCACAATACATGAACCCGATGACCTCAAACTCTACGGAAAACCCATAATCGCGTTCATCCCCGAAGGGAAACACTAAATCTTGGTTAAAGGTAAAGGATTATAAAAAACATTATTATGGAACAACCAGCACAGGATATTCCGGTTCGGATAGCCAAAGATGTAATTATCGATCCCAAACGCAGTAATTACATCGACCGTAAAGTGATCGCCTCACCGTATTACAATGCTTTCAATTATTCGAAATTACCTAAAAAGTATAAGCACGTAAATCTATCGGTTGGAATTGTAAGTCCGAATGCGCGGGAAGGGAAAACGCTGGTGGCAGTCAATCTGGCCACTTCTTTTGCATTGGGTTACCGGCGAAAAACGGTCATAGTGGATTTCAATACGATTAATCCGATGCTGCACCGGATATTCAAAATAGATGGCAAGCCCGGATTGGTTGATTCCTTCCGCGATCAGTATATCCGAATTACTCAAACCCAAATCGATCAGCTGTATGTCCTGCCGGCAGGTGATTGCGAAAATTATCGATTGGGACTCAAAGATCTCATATCCATACGTGATGTTCTTTATTCCCTGGAAAGAGAATTTGAGTTCATAATTATTGATATGGGAACCATTCTGCCGATCGACAATTTCCCCGCGCTTTTTGCCAATGAAGTTGATGGTTTGATGATGGTCATCGATACGAACAAGACAAAGCGTACGGATATCGATGAAGTGTTCAAATACATCGATGATAAGCAGATTTTAGGTTTTGTATTGAATCGAATGGTGAATAATCATTCCAAACGAAACGGGCACAAGAAATGAAAGCATTATTTGGCATCATTATCGGTTTTTCTCTTGTGATTATTGCGGGAAGAAAAATGCGCATGCGAAACTATGCGATGCTTACCCTTATCACTATTCTTGCACTATTAACAGCCTTGTACATGGTCGGATATATGTTTGTATCCAAGAAACCTATTCCCTGAATAACGATGAATCTGAAACAAGCCTATATCACCAGACCCCGTCAACTCGATCAGATTCTGAATTGGATCGGGCTGGACCGCGAAACGGCTCCGAGTATGTGGGTTGTAACGATTGGGAGTGTGATTTTTGCCTCCATTATATATCTGACGCGCGGGAATGTGTATGCCGGTATAGCAGTGATTTTTGGATTATGTATTGTCATCGTTTCGATATTACGCGTTGAATATGGCTTTATGATCTTTTTAGGGATGGCGTTGTTTTTTGATCAATATCAAATTCCCGGATACAATCCACTTACCCTTGCGGTTCAATATTTTGATAACATCAAGCAGATAACGTACTTGCCGCATATAAACGTCGCCGTTTTTAATCCGGTTGAAGTGCAATTGTTACTTCTTGTGATGGGATTGATTTTTGCCAAAATAACCCACCGTTTTCAAAAGATGGTACATGTTCCCGTTTGGGGGGCGGCCATTTTGTTTCTTGGCTGGTTTTTCCTGTCTTTCGTACATGGAATGGCGGATGGTGGTAGTTTCCTGCCAGCTTTATGGGGAATGCGGGCTCTTTTTTATCTCGGGGTTTTGTATTTCCTGGTCCCGCAAATTATCCGCACACCCGAAGATGTCAAAAAAGTAATGTGGATTGCAATCGTCATGATCACCTTCAAAGCTCTTCAGGGCATTGGCCGATTTGTCTTGCAGAGATTTAGTTTTGCCGGTGAAATGACACTGACGAATCACGAAGATCCTGTTTTTGCAGTAACTCTCATTATTTTGGTTATTTGCCTTTATTTATACAAAGCCAGGGGATTTCAGCGAATAGCGTTAACGCTGCTCACACCGGTACTGTTACTTTGTCTTTTTGTGGGACAAAGACGGGCCGCGTATGCCGCTTTTTTTGTTTCGCTTGGCATGTTATACCTGATTTTGGAACCGGTTTATCGAAAGAAATTCACTCGTTTCGCTTTTCCGGTTCTGATATTTACTCTCATGTATTTCGCTGTTTTCTGGAATAGCTATAATAAGTTGGGGGAACCCGTCCAATTAATAAAAAGCGGACTGTTCCCAATGGATAAAGAAGAAGCCGGAAGCCGGTATGATTCCAATTTGTATCGCAAAAATGAGGATTACAATTTGGCCTACACGGTGAAGAAAAATCCGGTGATCGGAATCGGTTTTGGTAAAAAGTACTTGCAGCCTTTATCTCTGGCAAAAATCTCGTTTCCGTTGCGCGACTATATTTCACACAATCAAATATTCTGGTTGGTTGTAGAGATGGGAGGAGTAGGATTTTTCCTGTTTCTTCTTTTTTTCTTCTCGATTGCCGGATATGGGGCCAACCTCTCGAAATACATCCAAAATCCATATATGAAAGCAGTTTGTGTCATGGCTGTGATTGCTGTGATGAATCAGCTGGTGGCCTCGTTTTTCGACCTTCAGCTGACGTATTACCGGAATATGATATACCTGGGAACCTTATTGGGACTCATGCCCGCTATTAGGGATAATCAAGAGAAAGATAAAACACCTATTAACAAAAGAATACGCTCATGATCCAATTTTTACAATCGTTTTACATGCTTCAGAAAGATTATTCAAAATGTTAATTCTGATTATCTAATTAAGAACCGTACATAAATATCCTGTCCTTACATAATTCAAGATTTCAGATCGAAATAAATTTAAATCAGGAGCCAGACATGAGGGCATTAGAGAAATATGAGAGATCAACATTTGTGTTCAATGTAAGAGTCGATGACTATGATCTTTCCAATGCGATCAATCAGGTATCCCATTTTATTACAGAATGGATACCGGGAAGGACCCGACAGGTCTTATTCACCAATGTGCATAGCATTCAGCTGGCACAGCAAAATCCGGAGTTATTGAATTGTATCAATCACGCGGATCTTGTACTGGCTGATGGGAGCGGTTTAAAGATAGCGGGTAAATTATTTGGGTATCCAATTAAGGAAAATCTCAATGGTACCGATTTTATACCACACGTGCTGGAACAAGCAGATAAAAACGGTTGGTCGGTTTATTTACTGGGCGCGACTGATGATGTTGTGATGGGTTGCAGTCAGAATATCAAAAATAAATATCCACGTTTAAAAATAGCCGGTTTTAGGAATGGTTATTTTCAAATGGAGGAAGAACATCAAATAGTAAATGAAATCAATCAATATCGTCCGGATATTTTACTTGTCGCATTAGGTTCTCCTAAACAAGAAGAATGGATTGCCCATCATCGACGATCGTTGAATACCCGTGTCTGTTTGGGGGTTGGCGGTTTATTCGATTTCCTATCAGGAAAACACAAACGTGCGCCACTATGGATGCGTCAATTGGGAATCGAGTGGGCATTTCGTTTTGTGCAATCCCCACAGAAAAAATGGGATCGTATATTTGTTGATATTCCGCTGTTTCTGGTACGTGTTTTTTTCGACTGGATGTGGGAATCAACGGTGCGGTTACGTCAACAGTTTAACAGATATTGAGGAATATGCATCGGGATATACAAACATCGATTATGAAAAACGCCGGGGTAATGTTCGCCTCCCAGCTGATTACCTGGACATCCAGTTTTGTCTTGCTTCTTTTTCTGCCACGTTATCTGGGTAG
>Ga0102962_1000708_pt1 | contig 14672 bp, 12 predicted proteins | sample SalPonF2_C_D2_MG_FD_84519 | JGI IMG/M metagenome (GOLD analysis project Ga0102962, IMG submission 84519) | Salt pond soil microbial communities from South San Francisco under conditions of wetland restoration - Salt Pond MetaG SF2_C_D2_MG ...
ATCGCCACGGCGCGCGGGTCGTCGTGGAAGATCTCGTCGGCGTGCATCAGGGTGTACCAGTGGCCCGGGCCGTAGCGTTCGCGAGCCGCGTCGAGCAGCGCCTGCCGGTGGTCGTCCCGCACCCGGCCACCAGGCGCCACGTCCTCGTCTCGGAGCACCAGCTCGACCGCGGGATGGGCCTTCAGGCGCTCGGCGGTTCCGTCGTCGGAGCCGTCCAGCGCCAGGATGGCATCGACCCCGCCGGCGTTCGCCTGCAGCATCTCGTCGACGATGTCGACCTCGTTGTAGGTGAGGAGGAGACCGATGTTCACGGCTCCTCGCCCGCCTTCGTGCCTTCGTAGCCCGCCAGCCAGCTCTCGGCGAGACGCACGTAGCGTTCGCGTATGTCTTCCCGGTCCCCCACCGTCTGCAGGGCTCGGAGCTTGCCGTACTTGGCGGCGTAGTAGTAGGCCATGAAGGCGCTGTAGCTGAAGCCACGCCAGCCATCGAGCATCCCGCCGTAGCGGAGGTAGTGGGTGAAGAACTCGCGGACCGTGGCGAGCAGCATGCGGAACGTCCCCGCCCGTTCGCCGCGATCGAGCATCTGTCGGGCCTCGATGGTGGTGTATCGGTCGATCTTTTCCGCGAAGTGCTCGAGGTCCAGATAGCCGAAATGTTGCATGGCGAGCTCCGGCCGTCGCGGCAGCGTCAATTGGCGCCGGCCCGGCCGGGGGCGGAGGTAGCGGTGGACGCGACCGCTCGTCTCCAGGGCGCCGCGTTTGAAGAAGCGGGCGTGCTTGTCGTTGAACAACCCGACGAACGTGAAGCGCAAGGGAGCGCCGACGAAGTAGTTCTGGTAGGGAATGTGCACGACGTCGGCGAGGTCGTGCGCCACGATCTCCTGGAGACGGCGGGCAAGCGCGGGAGGTACGATCTCGTCCGCGTCGAGGATGAGGACCCAGTCCCCCCGGACCTGCTCCACCGCGAAGGCGCGGGCGGGATCGGCGAAGCCCATGCGCTCGTGCAAGAGCACACGCGCGCCATGTCGGCGGGCCACCTCGGCCGTACCGTCGTCGCTGTGCATATCCACCACAACGATGTCATCCACCCAGGAGCGCACCGACCTGAGGGCGAACCCGAGGTTGCGTTCCTCGTTCAGCGTGTTGACGGCAACGCCGATCGACACGATCAACCGCCGCGCGCGGCCTCGCCGGAGGCCAGGGGCCGGACCGCCGCCAGCCGGCCCGCGGCGAGATGGTAGACGGCGTCGGCCGCGTCCACGAGCGCTGGCCGGTGGGCCACGGCCAGGACGAGCCGCTTCTCGGCCTGCGCCCTCAGCATCCGCACCAGCTCGGACTCGCTCTGCGTGTCGAGGCTGGAGGTGGGTTCGTCGAGGAGCAGAACGTCGGGCTCGGTCAAGAGGGCACGGGCCAGCGCGATTCGCTGACGCTGGCCGCCCGAGAAGCCTGCGCCGTCCTCCTCGAGCTCGTGGTCGAGACCGTGCGCCAGTCCGCGCACCATGGGCTCCAACCCGACCGCGCCGAGCGCCCGCCACAGGCGCTCTTCCGGCAGGGAGCGCCCCATCAGCAACGACTCGCTTAGCTTGCCCGAAAGCACTTCGTGGCCCTGCGGAACGTAGCTGATCCGGGCTCTCAGCTCGTGCTCGGGGAACGTGCGGAGCGCGACCCCGCCGAGGAAGACGTCGCCCGCCCGGGGCACCAGGAAGCCGAGCAGGAGCCGAAGGAGCGTGGTCTTCCCGCTGCCGCTCTCGCCGGTGATGGTCACCAGGCCGCGCGGCTGCAGGTGGAGCTCGACGTCATGCAGGACGGGCGCGCCGTTGTCGTAAGCGAAGTCGAGGCCCACGACCTCGAGGCCGGTGCCGCGCACGGGCCGGGTCGGCCCCGGGCGTCGCGTTCGAGGCTCCGGGACCTCGGCGAGGGTGCGCAGCCGCTTGTCGGCCGAGCGCGCTTGCCGGAGCATGGCGTAGCCCTTGGGGAGAAGCTGCGCGGGCGTCGTGAGGAGCGCCACGAGCGTGACGTAGGAGACGACCTCGCCGGCGGTCATGCCGCCGCGGCTCACGCTCCCCGCGAGGATGGCCACGAGGAGCCCGACGGCGGCGAAGAGCAACACTTGCGCGATGGGGACTTGCGCGCCGCTCACCAGGCTGCGTTGGGCCATCGCCCGGCTGGTGCGTAGGTTCTCGGGTCGGAAACGTTCCAACATCATGGCCTCGGCGTTGAAGGCGCGGACCGTCTCATGGTGTCGGAGCCCCTCCTGCAAGTGGCGGCCCAACGACTCCGTGCCTGCCTGCGATCGCTCGGCCAGCCCCTCCAGTCCGCGCCCGACCCATCGCAGCACGAACATCGTGGGAAGTCCGAGGACCAACAGCATCAGCGAGGCCGTGGCGTTGGTGTAGAAGAGGTATGCGAAGATGGCCACCAGCGTCGCGGTCTCCGCGACCAGGGATCCCAGGCCGAAGTGGAAGTAGGTCTCGATCTCGCGAAGGTCGGTCAATACGCGACTGGCAAGCCCGCCGCTGGTGCCCGGGAGACTGCCCGGGGCGCGACGCAGCAGCCGGCGGTAGAGCTCGGCGCGCCAGGTGGACGCCACCTCGGCCGCGGCGCGCCCCAGCAGCGCGTCCTGGGCCAACAGGGCGAGCGCGCCGCCGACGGCGACCGCTCCGGCCGTGGCGAGGATCCGGGGCATCATCGACAGGTCGTTGCCGCCGAACACGTTGTCGAACACAGGCGTGACGAACACCGGGATGATGGCGACACGCAGAGCTGCGTTCAGGATCGCCGACGCCATGCCCGCCAGCGCCGACGGCGTCGCCGGCAGCAGCAGCGACGGCAGCTCCGGCGGCCTGCGCGGCCCCGGGTCGGGGCGTGTGCGACTCACGGTGCCCCCAGCCCGCTGCCACGGGCCGCGCCGAGGTCCGCGAGGATGGCGTCGAGGAGCGTCGCCGCGGCACCGGGGCGCGGCATGGTGGCGTGCAGGCGTTGCCTGCGTCGCTCCCGATCGGCGTGGTCGCGCCAGAGCGCCAGCGTGCGCTCGGCGACCGCGTCCGCCTCGAGGCGACCGCTGAGCTCCAGCATCAGGTCCTCGCCGGTGAAGCGGTTGGGCAGCGAGACCGGGGTCGACAGCCCCTCGACCCAGAGGCGGACGGCATAGCGCTTCAGATAGCGCCCTACGCCGGGGACGAGCCCGAGCCAGTGCCCCGCCCCCTCCAACGGGATCACCTCGGGCCGATTGAGAGGCAGCAGCACGACGCTCGGCACGCCGGCAACGCCCAGCTCCAGGGTGTTGGTCCCCGGGATGGTCACTGCCAGGTCGGCGGCGCGCATGTGTGCGTAGCGCTCCTCCTCCGGGACCATCTCGATCGCGGCGCCCCCCGGCGTGAGCACGCGGTCGCCGTCGCGCTCGCCGGCGACGCCGCCCAGGGTGGCCGCCTCGCGACCGGCGATGCCGTCGATGATGGTGGCATCGGTGAGCATGCGGCTGACGGGCCACACGAAGCGCGCGTGCGGCAGCGCTGCGGCCAGCCGGTCGACGAGCGCGATGAAGAAGGGGATGAGGTGCACCGAGAAGCCGTCGCGGCTGCCGGGGAAGAGCACGACGTGCGGCGAGCCGGGATTCTTCGCGGGCGCGTCGAGTTGCACGGCGTCCGCCACCAGGTTGCCCACCACCTGCACGCGGCCTGCCGAAGCGCCGCTCCTGCGTGCGCGGCGAGCGACGCGCTCGTCGGGAACGAACAGAGCGCTGAGCCCGCGGGTCCAGCCCGGCTCGAAGCTGTAGCGGTAGGCGCGGAGGCCGAGCCGCCGGGCCAGGCTCACGGCCATGCCGGCGTTGCCCCCAAGGCTGAGGACGAAGCCGGCGCCGTCTGCCGCTCCGGAGCGCTCGAGGCCCGCCGGAAGGCCGCCCGTGGCCGTGGCGCGCAGGTATTGCGCCGGCGACGTCACCACGTCCGCGCCGAACCCGCGCGCGATGGAGGTCTCGTGGCCGCTGGCGAACTGGCAGGGGATGAGGCTGATGCCTACGCGCGTAGCGGGCGTCCGGCTGCGAAGCTCCCGCAGCACCGGGCGCACCCAGGTGTAGAGCTCGCCGGGACCGTTGGCGACCAGGACGGCCTCGGCGGACATGCTCAGCCGCCGACCGCGAAGCGCGCGACGCCCCGCTTGGAATCGTCGGCGAAGTCCAGCAGGCGGCGAACGTCCGCGCTACCGTCGGCGAGCTCGTCGAGGCGGGAGCGGTCGCGGCGCCGGAGCGCACGCACGGCCTGTTCCAGGGCCCGGTACCGTTCGCCCTCGATGCCGTGCCGCAGGAGCCCGACCCGGTTGAGCCGGTAGTGGCGGGCAGGGTTCCCGCGCGCCATGGTGAACGGGAGCACGTCCATGTTGCCGGCGCTGGCGCCGCCCACCATGGCGTACTCGCCCACGCGGCAGAACTGGTGGATGAGCGCGTTCGAGCCGAGCACGGCGTGGTCGCCGATCTCGCTGTGTCCGCCGAGTTGCACCGCGGTGGTGAGCACGCAGCCTCGCCCGACACGGGTGTTGTGGGACACGTGTGCGTAGCTCATCAGGAGGGTCCCGGCGCCGACCGTCGTCTGCGCCCCCGGACCGGTCGCGCGATGCACGGTCACGAACTCGCGCACGGTGACGTCGTCCTCGATCACCGCGAGGGTGCCCTCGCCCGCGAAGTGGCTGTCCATGGGCAGACCGCCCACCACGGCGTACGGTCCCACGCGGCAACGCTGTCCGACGCGGCTGCCGTCGTGCAGCACCGTACCCGCCAGCAGCTCGCTGCCCGCGCCCACCTCGACGTCGGCCTCCACCACCACGCCGGGGCCGACCCGCACGTCGGCTGCCAGGCGGGCGTCGGGGTGGACGTGGGCGCTGGGATGGACGGTGGCGGTGGCTTCAGCGGTCACGGCCTCCTCCTGACGTCAGCGTGCGTACATGAACGAGAGGTTGGCCTCGGCGGCGACCTCATCGCCCACCAGGGCCCTGGCGGCCACCTTGCACAGGCCGCGACGGAACAGCAGGATCTCGCCGGTGAGCCGCAGACGGTCGCCGGGCACCACCTTGCGCCGGAACTTGGCGCCTTCGATGGCCGCCAGGTAGCCGGCCTGCCCCGAGCCCACCGTCCCCTCGCGCACGCTCAGGCCCACGGCGGCGGCCTGGGCGAGGGCCTCGACGATGAGCACGCCCGGCATGACGGGCTCGTCCGGGAAGTGCCCCTGGAAGTACGGCTCGCCGTGGCTCACGTTCTTGACGCACTCGAAGGCGTCGCCCTCCTGGGACACGAAAGCGTCCACCAGCAGGAAGGGAAAGCGGTGGGGAAGGATGGAACGGACGTCCACGCTCATGGGGGTAGTCTATCGCAGCCCTCGACGCGGGCCGTGCGGCCTGGACGCCGGTGCTGCCGGCGCACCTCGCTGCGGGTGCGGGATCAGACCAGGACGGGGTGGCGCTCGCTGCGGATCTTCCGGAGCAGCCGCGTCGCCAGTTCCAGCGACCGCAGGTCGTCGTCGAGCGTGCCGATGGGGTCGGCGTCGCGGCGGATGCGCGCCAGGAAGTGCTCGAGCTCCTTGCGCAAGGGGTTGTCCTCGTGCACCACGTGCCGGTCCAGTTGCACGTGGCCCGTGTCGGAGTTGGCGTTGGGTTGCCGGTAGATGGCGATCTCGGTGTAGGGTTCCTTCGCGAAGTCGAGCCGCATCGTCTGATGCGGCTCGGCCACCACGAGGCTCCGTTCGGCGTCGGGAGCGACGCGGCTCGCCAGGAAGCGTGCGATGCAGCCGCCCTCGAACGTGATCTGGGCGGCGGCGACGTCTTCGAGGGGCGTGCCGTTGAGGGCGCGACCGACCACGCTGATCTCGGCCGGCGCGGCCGGGATGAGCCGGAGGACGATGTCCAGATCGTGGATCATCAGGTCCAGCACCACGCCGACGTCCTTGATGCGGGCGTAGGGGACCATGCGTCGTGCCTCGATCAGGTAGGGTTCGCGGACCTGCTCCCCGAGGAGCTGTACGGCTCGGTAGAAACGCGTGATGTGGCCCACCTGGAGCACCAGGCCGAGCCGGCGCGACAGCGCAGCCAGCTCGCGCGCCTGGGCCACGTCGGTGGCGACCGGCTTCTCCACCAGCACGTGAACGCCCGCTTCCAGCAGGCGCCTGGTGACGGAGAAGTGGAGGCTGGTGGGCACGGCCACGCTGGCCGCGTCGAACGACTCGGCCGCCAGCAACTCGTCGAGCGACCCGTAGGCCCTGCAGGCGAAGGACGACCGCGCCTCGGCGCGCCGCTCCGGATCGGGATCGGCGACGGCGACCAGCTCCACGTGCGGGAGCGCGGCGTAGTTGTTGGCGTGGAAGCGCCCCATCACGCCCGCGCCGACGACCGCGACCCGCAAGGCCTTCATCGTGCGGGGCCCGCGCTCGTCGTGGGGTGTAGAAGCTCTCTCATGAGGGCGGCATGGAGGGCGTGCGAGCCTCGCCAGAAGGTGAGCCGAGCTTCGAACGGTCGACCGAGCAAGAACAGATCCCCCAGAGCGTCGAGGGCCTTGTGTCGCACCGGTTCGTTCTCCGCGCGCAAGGGTACCAGCGGGCCCTCCTCGCCAAAGACGATAGCATTTTCCAGGTTCGCGCCGGAAGCGAAGCCTCCCGCACGCAGCGCCTCGACGTCCGACAGCAGGCCGAAGGTGCGGGCGTCGATCAGCTCGCTGTAGTGCGCGGGGTCGCCACACCAGTGCTGTTCCCCGATGGCGGGGTGTGCGAACGCGATACCGCAGCACAGCCGCGCCGCGCCCGGCACGAGCTCGCCGCGGGCGTCGCCGGACGCGACGGTGACGGTGCGTTCGGCGCGCAACGGGCTCGGGGGCGGCGGAGGAGCGGGCAGCTCGCCGAGCAGGTCGTACCAGACCCGGGCCGAGCCGTCGAGGATGGGCAGCTCCGCAGCCGAAGCCTCGATCACCAGGCCCGACCAGAAGCCCCGCATCGCCAGTGCGGCCAGCAGGTGCTCGACCACGCCGACACGCTCACCGTCTGCACCCAGCGTGGTGGCGCGGCGGCTGTCGACCAGGGCGTCGAGCGTCGCGGGGATGCTGTGGCCGCGGCGGAGGAAACGCACCGGCCCGTCCTCGCGATGCAGCGTCACGCGGCAAGGGGCGCCGCCATGGATGCCCACGCCCTCAACGCTCTGCATCGCGCCCCTTCACCGCCTGCCAGATGCGCTCGAGCCTTCCCTGGAGGTACAGCCCGCGCACCCAGCGCCGGTAGGGCTGGGCGGGGAAGCCCGCCCAGGTCTCCCCGTCGGGAACGTCCTTGGTGACCCCGGCTCGCCCGGCGATCCGCACGTCGGCGCCGATCGCGACGTGATCGGCGACGGCGACGTAGCCGCCGAGGACCGAGCGGTCGCCGACGCTGCTGCTGCCGGCGATGCCGGTCATGCCGGCGATCAGGCAGTCGCTGCCGATCGTCACGTTGTGCCCGATCTGGCAGTGATTGTCGATCTTGGTGCGAGGCCCGATGCGGGTCGGGTCCAGGGTGCCGCGGTCGACGGCGCTGTTGGCGCCGATCTCGACGTCGTCGCCGATGACGACGGCGCCGAGATGGTGGATCTTGCTTGCGCCGCGTTCGCCGGCGGCGTAGCCGAAGCCGTCGGCTCCGACGACGCAGCCGCTGTGGAGTTCGACCCGGTTCCCGAGCGCCACCCCGTCGTAGACGACCACGCCCGCATGCAGGCGGCACGCCCTGCCCAGGCGCGCGCCGGCATGAATCGTGCAGTGCGGCCCGATGCGCGTCTCCGGCCCGATCTCGGCGCCGGCCTCGATGACGCTGTGGGGGCCCACGCTGACGTCCTCACCGAGGGACGCATCGGCCGCCACCACGGCCGTGGCGTGCACGCCGCGCGGCGCCTCGGGGCGGCGGTCGAACAGCGCGCTGAGTTGCGCCAGCGCCCGGCGCGGGTCGTCGACCCGGATCGCGGCGCACGCGGGCGGACGGGCCAGGGCCAGCGCGCGAGGAAGCACCACGGCGGTCGCGCCGTTCGCCAGGGCCTGCGCCAGGTCGTCGGCGCCCGAGACCACGACGATGGCGTCGGGTCCGGCGCCGCCGGCGGAGGCCAGCCGCCGGACGGGCACGGTGGGACCGTCGAGGTCCCCCAGCAGGCGGGCGGCGAGCGTCGCGCTGTCGTGCGCGGCTGCGGTCATGGCGTTCCCCCTCCGGTGGCGCTCGCCGCGGAGCCGCCGTCGCCGTTGGGCTTGGGACCCTCGGGCGCCGGAGGCGGCGTGCCCGACGGCGGCTGGTGGAGATCCGGCGTCTGCGGGCTGGGGTTGCTCGGAGCGCTCTCGCCGTTCCCGTCCGGCTTCGTCGGTGCCGGCGCCGGCATGTCCCCGGCACTGTGCACGGTGATGTCGACGGTGCGGGTGCCGGTGACGACGAACGGCAGCGACAACCGTCCCAGGCGCTGCGTGTTGCCGTCCTTGTCGGGCGCCTCGACCACCAGCTCGCTGGCCTGCGGCTTCTGCCGCAGGGCGTCGAGGAGCTCCGGGAAGGAGCGCGGTCGGTTCTTCGTCTGCGGCTTGGTGCTGTCCTGCTTGGGCGTGACGTCGCCGCCGCGCACGGTCAGCGCGACGGTGCCGCTGGCGCCGGCAGGCAGCTTGACGCTCAGCGTCTTCACGACCGGGTCCTGGCGGAAGGGCTGGAGCCGCACATGCAGCACCACCGATGTCCCCGGGTCGACGGTGGGGTTCTCGGCCACGACGTCGACGATCTCGCCCGTGCTGCGCTGGCTGGAGAGCCGCACGTTGACCTTCACGGCGGACACGCCGGGCGCCCGGAACATGTTGGTCGCCAGCGTCTGTAGCGGGCTGCCGATGAGCTGCGCCGCGGCTTTGGCGATGTCGCTCGGGTCGTCGGCCTGCTCGACCAGGTTGAGCCTGTCGCCGCCGGCGAGGTCGATCTCCCAGCCGACCTGGGCGTAGCCACCGGTGGTCTCGGCAAGGCTCCGGTCGATGAGCTGCTGGCTCGCGGCCGCGACGAGCTGCGGATAGAGGCGTTCGTCGGCGGCGACCTCCTCGTGGTAGGTGGTGCTGCCGGCCGGGGCGTCGACGGTCAGGGTCACCGGGATCATGGCGGGGCCGTCCCCGAGGGTGCCCGCCACGGCGGCAGGACGGTCCTGCGCGATGGTGCCGAGCGGCTTCTGGCCGCTGTTGGCGAGCTTGAAGGGCACCACGGAGCTGGAGACGACGGCGGTCACGTACGCCGGTGCCAGGGGCAGCGCTACGTCGCCGAGGCCGAGGAGCGGGTGCCCGAAGGCGAGCACGCGGTCGCCGTCGATCGCGGTCACCGTGCCCACGGCACCGATCGTGACGTCGCCCCGCGCCAGCTCCACGCTGATCGGACTCCCGGGCTCGAGCGTGTACGGCGGATTGTCGCCGGCAGGCAGCGAGCCCGACGCCTGGGCGGGGAAGGGGGTGACGCGCGCGTCGCGGAACAGCGGCGCCAACAGATCGGCTGCGCGCGGGTCCACGCCCGACAGCAGGATGGGCGTCGATGCCGGCACCGCCCGGCCCAGGCCCGCGACCGCGACGGGTCCGTCGGGCGGCCCGTGCGCGCCGGCGTCGGCGGCCTTGCGCATCACGGCGATGGGGGTGACCATGGCCAGGTGATGATCGGCCGACGGGAAGACGTACCCCACCGCGCCCAGGAGACGCGGCCCGTCGGCGGTGGAGAGGTAGACCGGGCTGCCGCTCATGCCTGCGGACACGCCTCCGCTGGCATCGATGAAGTCGCCCGAGGCGCGCACCAGCACCAGCGGGAAGCCCGGGCCGGCGTCGGACTGGATCGAGAGCACGTCGACCGTGAACCGGACCAGCGCGTTGCCGGGCCCGGCGGTGAGGCCGTAGCCCTTCATGCCTGCCTCGACCTGCCCCAGGGGCAGGTCGGGCGCCGACGGCGGCGGCGCTGCGGCGGAGGATGCGGGCGGCAGCGCCGCCGCGCCTGCCAGCGCCAGCACGAGGACCAGGCAGCGGATCGTCGCCGGCCCCTGCCCCCGGGAACGACGTGCCCCGGGCGCGCGCCGAGCGGTGAGGCCGGGTGGCGCCCTGCGGCGGCCCGCCATCGCTAGCGGCGGAGGAAGTTGTCGGAGATCAGCGCGTCGCGCAGCACGTGGATCATGTCGAGCGCCTGACCGGTCCCGAGCGCGACCGCATCGATGGCGTTGTCGGCGACCACCACCGGGATGCCGGTGGTCTGGCGCAGCAGCTCGTCGAAGTTGCGCAGCAGCGAGCCGCCTCCGGTCATGATGATGCCGCGGTCGATGACGTCGGACACGAGCTCGGGCGGGGCCAGCTCGAGCACCCTGCGAACCCCGTCGGCGATCTTCTGGATCGGTTCGCGAAGCGCCTCGACCGTGTCCTCGGTGGTGACCTTGATCGTCTTGGGAAGGCCGTTGATGAGATCGCGTCCGCGCACGTCGATCTCGCGGTTGTCCTCGGGGCTCTTCACCACCGCCGCGCCGATGCGCATCTTGACGTCCTCGGCGGTGCGGTCGCCGATGAGGAGATTCTCCTTGTGACGGATGTGCCGGATGATGGCCTCGTCGAACTCGTTGCCTGCGATACGCAGGCTCTCCGACACGACGATGCCGCCCAGGCTGATGATGGCGATGTCGGTGGTGCCGCCGCCGATATCGACGATCATCGAGCCGGTGGGCTCGGCGATGGCGACGCCGGCCCCGATGGCTGCGGCCAGCGGCTCCTCGATGAGGAACGCCTTGCGCGCGCCGACCTCGCGGGTCGCCTGCAGCACGGCGCGACGCTCCACCTCCGTGACGCCCGACGGCACGCACACCATGATGTGGGGCTTGAACAGACGGCCGGGGCCGGTGATGACCTTGCGCACGAACGCCTTGAGCATCTTCTCGGTGAGGTCGTAGTCAGCAATGACGCCGTCACGCATGGGGCGGACGGCGACGATGTTGCCGGGCGTGCGGCCGAGCATCCTGTAGGCCTCGTCACCGACCGCCTTCACATCGCCGGTGTCGCGCACCATGGCGATCACAGAGGGCTCCCGGAGCATGATGCCCTTGCCCTTGACGTAGATCAGGACGGTGGCCGTCCCTAGATCGACTCCGATCTCCTGTCCCAACCGGAAGAACATGCTTTCTCCAACCCGAGCGGCCCTGATGCGATGAGTGCACAGCGACGGGGCAGTATACCTTTCTGGGGCGGTCGTGCGTCCCGGCCCGGCGCGGCCGGGACGCCGTCGAAACGAGCCGGGCCGGCCGGCGGATCGCGCGGCCGGGCGTCACAGGTAGATCGCCTCCGCCGGTTCCCCCGATAGGGCCATGAATGCCGTCAGGGCCGCATCCGGACCGCACCCTTCGATCACCGTGTCGGCGCCGAGGCGCTCGACCAGCGAGCTCCGAGCGAGCTTCTCGGCGGGATGGAGCGTCTCGAGGCGAAGGTCGGCAGGGTCGTCCGGCCGCCGGTAGCGCGCGGCGTAGACGTTGCCGCGGCGCGCATCGAGAGCGGCGATGCCGGACGCGCCCGGCAGCAGGCCGGCGAGCGCCAGCGCTGCCAGCGTCGAGGCGCCGCCGAGGGGCACGCCCCAGGCTCGCGCCAGCCCCTGCGCGGTGGCGATACCGACACGAACCCCGGTGTAGGAGCCCGGCCCAACGCCGACGCCGACGCCCGTCACGGCCGCGGGTTCGATCCTTGCGCGGGCGAACAGGCGCTCGATCTCGAGAACGATGCGCGCGGCGTGGTCCCGCCCCACGTCCTCGCGGTACTCGGCCAGCAGCCCGCGTTCGGGGCTCCACAGGGCGAGCGCAAGGAAGCGCGTGGCGCTGTCGATGCCCAGATGGACGGGATTCACGCCTCCCATCCTAGCGGCCTGCCGGAGGCGTTGCGCAGGGTGGCGCGCCGCTCCTCGCCGTGGCGTTCGAGCTCGAGCCACAGCGCGTCCGGGTGGAGGGGGAGCAGCCCGGCGCCCCACTCCACGACCACCAGCCGGGCACGCTCGAGCGTCTCGTCCAGCCCCAGCTGCTCCAGAGCGGCGGCGTCGGGAAGGCGGTATGCGTCGATATGGACCAGCACGCCCTGCGGCGTGGGGTACTCGTGCACCAGCGTGTAGGTGGGGCTGGTGACGGCCGCCTCGGAGCCCAGCGCCTCCACCAGGAAGCGCGTCAGGGTGGTCTTGCCTGCTCCGAGGGGGCCGGTGAGCACCACCAACGAACCGCCCGGCGCCCGCCGTAGCAGGCGCCGGGCGAGCGCGCGGGTGTCGTCAAGCGTGCGCAGGTCCACCGTGGGTGCCGGGGAGGGCGGCGGCCAGGCCCTCGAGGTCGCGGCGCAGCCGGTTCGACAGCAGGGCCAGCTCGGAGCTCGAGCGCAGGCTGAGGAGCAGGGTGTGCTCGCTCGTGGGCCACGCCACGACCACCACGCCCCCCTCGTACTCGAGGGTGGCGAGCCGTGGTGCGGGCTGCCCCAGCGCCAGTGCCCCGCGCTCCGCCGCGGCGCGCAGGCCGTCGACCAACGACGCTGCCGTGTCGCCGTCGAACGGCAGGGCGCCGGCGAGGCGCTCGCCCCCCGCGCCGAGCAGGGCGGCTCCCGTCACTTCGACCTCGCTCCGGTAGGGCTCGAGCAGCGCGTCGACGTCGATGGCGGTGCCCTCGTCGCCCCCGGAGCCTGCGCCCGCCTCGCTCGGGGCATCCTCGCCGAATAGGCCGAGAACGTCGTCCAGGACGTTGGCGCTGACGAGCTGGTCGGCGATGACGCGCGTCGCCTCGTACTCCTCCCGCAGCTTCTCGAGCAGAGCCTCGACTTCGGACAGGGAGGCCTCGAGCTGAAGGCGCAAGCCGACCGAGACGCGGTCCAGGGCGTCGCGCTGGGAGTCGAGATGCCGGAGGATGCGGCGCACCGTGGCGACGTCGTCGCTGTTGAGCTTCTCGACCGGCGTGAACGCTTCCAGCGCGGCGTCGAGCCGTGGCACCACGTTGTGCAGGCGCTCGTCGACTTCGGCCTGGACACGCTCCAGGAGCGCCCACGCCTGGCCCAGGCCGCGGGCCAGATGGCCGTCGTCGATGCGCTGACGGGCCGTTCGCAGGTGCTCCTGCAGGGCGTCGAGGGTGGGGCCCTCCATGCCGCCGAGCCGCGCGGCCTCACGCTCCAGCCGGTGCAGCTCGCCGATCTGCTCGCTGCGTTCGGCCTCGCGTTCCTGCGTGATCGCGGCCCTGAGCGCGTTCAGATCGGGGTAGTTGCCGTCCTCCAGGCCGTCCATCGCGCTCCGGATGCGTTCGAGCAGGGGCGGGCTGGAGAGCTCGCCGGCTTGTTCGGCGAGGCCCTCGAGGCGGCGCTGCAACGTTGCCGTCGCCTCTCCCTTGAGCGCCTCGACCATCGAGGTGGTGGCCTCGACCTGGGCGTTGTCGAGGGTCTCGCGCTCGAGCTGCGCGAGCTGCCGTTCGATCTCGGCCACCACGCTGCTGATGCGTGCGGCCACGGTGTCGAGCGCCGGCAGCGCCTGCACTTGCGCCAGCAGGTTGCGGAGCGTGGCGCGCTGGCGGTCGACCTGCTGATCGGCCAGCACCGCCATGGCGGACTCCAGCGAGGCCTCCGCCCGGCGCACGGTGTCGAGGATCTGCGGGTCCAGCACATCCTGGGCGTGCGCTTCCCGGAGGGCGCCCACCTGCGCCTCGAGTTGCTGGTACGCCTCGACGGAGGCGTGACCCTCGTAGCGCAGCAGCGTCGATTCGAGGCGCTCGAGCATCGCGGCCTGGTCGTGGAGCTGGGCGTCGCGTTGCGCGCGCGTCTCGTCCTCGGATCGGTCGAACGCTTCCACCTGGTCCAGCGCCAGCTGGTGCAGGTTGCGGATGTGATGGATGTCGGCCTGGTTCGGCAGCGTGGTGCTGAGGATCCCGAGACCCACGCGGAGCGCCTGCCGGAGCTCCGACGTGTCGACCTCGGGCCGCAGCTTCTCCAGCGAGGCCTCGATGGTCTGGAGCTCGTCGCGGAGGGTCTCGCGGTAGGTGTCGAACGCCTCCTCGAGGTTGCGGCGCAGCTCCGGCAGCGCGTCCGCGATGGAGGCGTCGGCGTCGAGCTGTGCACGCAGGTCGTCGACGGCGGAGCGGAGCGACGGTTGGAAGCCGAGGAGCTCGTCGTACTCGGACGCCAGGGCTTCGAGGTCGTGCCGTTCGTCCTCCAGGTCGAGCAGCAGCAGCTTGGCGCTGACTTCGGGGTCGAGGTCGGCCGTGTCGATGGAGAGCAGGTCTTCCTCCTCACCTTCGACGTCGAGGACTCCGCCCTCGCGTCGGTCGACGGGGGCGGTCTCGTCGGCGCTCTGCCCGGACGCCGACGCCTCCATCTCCTCGGAGTAGACGCTCGACTCCATCAGCTTGCGGAGGTCGCGCGCCAGCCTGCGGGCTCGTTCGACCTCGGCGGGGGCGAGCTGCCGACCCTGCTGCGCCTCGCCGATCTGGTTCACGAGGTTCTCCAGCCGACGGATCTTGGGCCCGCCCAGCGTGCGCACCTGTTCCAGGGCCTCGCTCAGCTCGCCGAGCTCGCGCGCCTGGATGACGAGCTGATCCTCGAGCTTCTGCTCGACCACGTGGAGCTGCGCCTCGGCGTCGTCGGCGAGCGAGGCGGCCTCGCGCTCGGATTCCTGTTCGGTCTCCAATAGCTGGACCTGAGCGCGCAGCTTCTGC
>Ga0102962_1000709_pt1 | contig 14662 bp, 12 predicted proteins | sample SalPonF2_C_D2_MG_FD_84519 | JGI IMG/M metagenome (GOLD analysis project Ga0102962, IMG submission 84519) | Salt pond soil microbial communities from South San Francisco under conditions of wetland restoration - Salt Pond MetaG SF2_C_D2_MG ...
CAAAAATCAGAATCTGACAAAATTGTAATCTCCCGGAAAGGGTCTTGTAAGATTGCAGTTGTTACCTTTTAGTGAGTGATTTAAGCACTCGTTTCGAAGGATAATTTATACAAGTCAGAAATCTCATTAATGAAAAAATTTGGCATATTTTCGATAGGTGCAATAGCCGTACTTCTTTTCGGTTTTTTAATTTTACATGAAATCAAATCCCTTCAAAAAAATGACCCGGATTCGGACGATAATGATGCTCCGGCTCAGTCAACTCCCGCCAAAAAAGATAACAATACTTCAGATGACATCGTCACGATAAGTTCAGCTTCAGCTAAAATATCCGGTATCATGACTCGAATATTCCAACCGAAACAAGATCATCAGGAATCAGTCGCATACGGTAAAGTTTTATACACCGATTCTTTGTTAACAGATTATCAACATTATCATTCGGCTGAAATTAATGTTCAAAGAGCCAAAATCAACCTGTTGCAGACAAGCCGCATTTATAAGCGATATAAGAACTTATATAAAACAAAAAATACGGCTCAACAGGATTTCCAAACGGCTCAAATAAATTGGGAAATGGATAAAGCGGATTTGCGGTCAAACCGGCTACAGTTTCAATCTTTGAAGAAGGAAATATTATTAAATTGGGGGCCTGTAATTTCAAACTGGATACGTCACAATAGCAAGGAATGGCGATTATTGAGCGACCGGAATGCCTATATCATCAGTATCACCATTCCTCAAAATTATAAAAATGGAACCATTCCCAAGAATATTAAGGTTGAAAATGCCGATGGAAGATTAATAAAGGCGCAATTCATATCGAAAGCTCCGGTTTTAGATTCGAGATTTCAGGAAAACACCTATTACTATCTATGTAAAAAAATTACCGGATTAACACCGGGTATGAATATTAAAGCACATCTCAAAAGTGGTAAATCGAGTAACGGATTTTGGCTCTCCGATTCTGCTGTCGTCTGGTGGAACGGATTTCCATGGTATTATCAGAAAACAGGTAAAAAGGATTATAGACCTGTACGAATTACCTCGGATTTAAAAAGCGGACAATCCTGGTTCGTGGCAACCGGGAAAAGTGGATCTGAAACCATAGTCGTTCATGGAGCCCAGCTGATATTATCACAGCAACTACGTTCGGAAATTGCAAGTAAAGCAGAGGACGACGATTGATGGATAAGATGAACGGCGGCATTCTTCATTGGTTTGTACATCAGTCATTAAAATTTCGCGGTATTATCATATCGTTAGCTTTGATGCTGATCATTTACGGTGTCTTTATTATAACCAGGGCCCATTACGATGTTTTTCCTGAGTTTGCACCTCCGGAAGTTACGATTCAAACAGAAGCTCCGGGGCTTTCAGCAAAACAAGTGGAAAAGCTGGTAACTACTCCTATAGAAAATGCGGTGAACGGGATACATGGCATTCGTACTTTACGATCCGGTTCCATTCAGGGGATTTCAGTCATACATATTTCATTTAGATCAGGAAGTAACATTTATCAAGACCGGCAACTCGTATCAGAGCGGCTCACAACAGTAACTAATGTTCTTCCTCAAGGGGTTAAACCGCCAGTTATGACACCGTTAACCTCGTCCACCAGCACAGTAATGGTAATTGGATTAACCTCGCCGACCAAATCTCTTACACAATTACGAACCGTAGCTGATTGGATAATCAGGCAAAGGATACTGGCAGTACAAGGTGTTGCGAAAATTGCCACTTTTGGTGGAAAAGTGAAAGAGCTACAAATCCAGCCTGTACCGGATAAACTCTACAAATATCATTTATCGCTGAATAAAATCCTGTCGATAGCTAAAAAAGCAACAGCTATAAAAGGGGCAGGTTTTATTGATAATTCTAATCAACATATAATCCTTCAGACGGAAGGTCAGTCCATAACCCCTTCTGAATTGTCCCATGTGGTAGTAGCTCATAAGAACGGGAAAAATATTTTACTGGGACAGGTCGCTAATGTAAAAATCGGCTCGGAACCATCGATTGGCGCGGCAACAATTATGGGTAAAAACGGTGTTGTAATCAACATTTCGGCGCAATATGGTGCGAATACCATTACGGTAACTCAAAATCTGGAAAAAGCGTTAAAAAGTTTAAAACAGGTACTTAAAAAGCAGAATATAACATTATATCCGGATCTGTTTCGTCCGGCGAATTTTATACACACGGCTATCAATCATGTCAGGACATCGCTCTTAATCGGAGCTATTTTGGTAATTATTATCCTGACCCTGTTTTTGTTTAATCTCCGGTCTGCTGCTATTTCCTGTCTCGCCATTCCTTTATCACTTTTAGCGGCCATCATTGTAATGGAAAAGATGGGGATCAGTCTGAATACCATGACGCTTGGTGGATTGGCAATTGCGATCGGCGAAGTCGTGGATGATGCCGTTATTGATGTTGAGAATATCCTGCGCAGACTTCAGGAAAACAGGCGAAAAGATCATCCGGAATCGGTATTTACGGTCATTTTGAATGCGTCTATCGAAGTCAGAAGTGCCGTTGTTTATGCCACCCTTGCCGTTGTTCTCGTATTCGTTCCTGTTTTGACAATGTCCGGTTTGGCCGGACGATTATTTGCCCCGCTTGGCTTAGCCTATATTTTTGCCATTTTAGCATCTTTAGTGGTGGCGCTGACCGTGACTCCGGCACTCAGTTATTTACTATTGGGATCATCGGAAAAAGCTGAAGCGGAACCTCCGATCGTAAATTGGTTGAAAAAATATTATACCAAAATATTACGAGTTGTTGAGAATTATTATAAATCGGTCGTTTCTTTCGTCTTAATCTTTACATTCCTGGGTTTATTTTTATTACACTTTTTTGGTGGTGGGTTTTTACCGGAACTTAAAGAAGGCCATTATATCGTTCACATGTTGGAAATACCGGGAACCTCTCTACGACAATCAGTTGAAACCGGAAAAAAGGTAACCGCCGCTCTGATCAAACTGCCTTTCGTTCGATCGGTTGCCCAGCGTGCAGGAAGAGCGGATCTGGCTGATGATATTCATGGCACTTACAATAGTGAATTTGAAGTCGATTTTAAACCGAATGCCCATATCAGTGCAGACGAGGCTAAAAGTGAGATGAGGAAAGCTCTGTCGAAAATTACGGGTATTGCAATTTCCATGAACACTTTTTTGACCGAACGCATCAGGGAAACTTTTTCCGGATATTCAGCGCCAATTGTCATAAACATTTTCGGGAATAATTTAAATGAACTGGATCATATCGCAAAAAAAGTGGCCGGCGTTTTACGAAAAGTTCCTGATTCGGACAATATCCGGGTTCAGTCACCGACCGGGATGCCCGAAGTGATGATTAAACTTAAGAAATCGCAATTACAGCGATGGGGATTCGATCCGGTTAATGTTTTGAATGATATCAGCACGGCGTATAGCGGCACAAAAACCGGGCAAATCTATCAGGGAGACCGTGATTTTAATGTAGCGGTTATTTTACCTAAAAAAATCAGGAACTCGGTAGCGGATATTAAAGAGCTACCGCTTGAAAGTCCGGGCGGCAAATATATTCACCTTAGTCAGATTGCTAATGTTTATGAAACCTCCGGACGCTATTCCATCTTGCATAACGGAGCCCGGCGGGTTCAGACCGTGAGTTGTAATGTCACGAATCGGGATGTCAAGCATTTTATGCAGAGTGCCAGGAAGATGATTCATTCCGAAATCCATTTACCGACCGGGACTTACATCGTTTTTTCGGGAGCGGGTGTGGCTCAGGCTAAATCAAGAAATGAGTTGTTATTACATTCTATTCTGGCCGGGATTCTCATAATTATGTTGTTATCTGTTGTGACCAAACATTATAACAACCTCTTGCTCATATTGTTGAATTTACCCTTCGCCTTAGTTGGTGGCGTCCTGGCCGTTTTTTTTACCGGGGGATATATGACTATTGGATCTTTGGTTGGATTTGTGACCTTATTCGGGATCACCTTGCGTAATTCAATCATGTTAATTTCCCATTTCGATCATTTAGTTAAACAGGAAGGATATTCCTGGAACCTGGAAACAGCAATCAAAGGTGCTTCCGAACGTTTGACACCTATCCTGATGACCGCATTGGTCACCGCATTCGGGCTTTTGCCTTTGGCTTTAGGAAGCGGAACAGCAGGCCGTGAGATCGAAGGGCCAATGGCTATCGTGATTTTGGGAGGACTGGCAACATCCACAGCGCTCAATCTGCTCGTTTTGCCAACCTTAGCGCTGCGTTTTGGAAGGTTTGAAAAATTATCGGGAAGTGAAGAATTATAGCTTTTGACCGAAGTTTTGGGAAATTTGTTCGAAAAGCATCATTACAGGTTTTATTTCTTCTAATCTTTTATATCATGTTCTGAACAAGATCTTTTACAACTATTTATTTGTGTATTCCGATGGATCCTGATAAACATGCTATTAAACGGGTAATGCGGGTTTTCCGAAAGTTTCTACCTGAAGATGAATCGGGGGAGAATGTTCGTGCGGTTACTATGTTTGGTAAGATGCTGCGGTTCAAAGATATTATGAATGGGAAGGGGATACCGTCGTGGTTGGGAAAACCGGGCTGGCCGGTAACATCAGGATCATATATTGTTAGTGATAAATCCGCTTATATTGCCGTTTGTGCCTTAACTTCCCCGGAATTGATGGAACCTTTGAGCAAGACCCACGGTGTTGCCATCACCGGCCGCTTAGTTACTGCAAACCTGGGAATTGAGAAAATAATCCAAAATATTATATCGAATCCTAACATCAGGTATTTACTGCTATGCGGGAAAGAATCGCCAGTGTTTCACCCGGCACAGACCCTCCATTGCCTTTTTCACAATGGAGTGAACCCGCAAAAACGTATTTTAGATGCCAAAGGACACTTCCCGGTGCTCAATAACCTGGAAAATGAACAGATTGAGCGATTTCGGCAACAGGTAGAGCTTCTTGAGCTCACTGATGTTGTAGATGCAGATGTGATTCGCGAAAAAATCCTGGGTTTAGAAAAGAAAGCATTTTACACAGCTGTCAAAACCAGTATCCCTCAAAATCAGAAACCTGCTGTTGATCAGTTTATACAGCTCAGGCCATCGGGGGAACGTAAAGATTTTACGTATGATCCAAATGGGTACTTTGTGATTACGGTTGATCACAAAAAAGGGAAAATTATACTGCGGCATTATGAAACCGATAATACACCTGCCCACGAAATAAAAGCCAGGAGAGCTGATTCCATATTACGCGGACTCATAAGAGAAGGTCTCCTTTCACAGCTTAGTCATGCCGGGTACCTTGGAATTGAATTGGCAAAAGCAGAAACTGCACTGCGAATGAGCTTGGAATATAATCAGGATCATCCCCTCAAAAATCAATGAAATGCATTTAGTTTAACGTGAGTTCGAAATCGGAATCATGTATTATGCATCAAAACAGCTCTCTGTCGTCGGTGGTCAGTCGTCCGTCGTCAGGATAGTTCATATTTTCACAGGTCGTATTCTCAATGTAATTATTACAACTCTGCGATTCTTATCCAAACCTCACGTTATTTTACTTTGAAGATTTCTCCCTCTGGTCGAAATGACGCGAATGGGCGAAGATGATGTTCATGTTTAAAAAACATCACGCAATGGCGTCATCCCGAACCAATTCTCTGTCGTCCGTGGTCAAACTTAAGCCAGTTCCTCGACAATATTTTCGATGAGATAGAAACCCGGTTTTTCCTGTTTATGCAGCCATTCCGCTGCTTTGATGGCACCGGAGGCGAAAGCATCCCGGGAGCGGGCCCGGTGGGTAATCTCAATATCATCAAAAGGGGAATTAATGCGAAGTTGATGCTCTCCGAATACACTGCCCAGGCGTTGCGAGGTCACATAAAATTTACCGGGATCAACCCGTCCTTTTTCAGGAACTCCATTTTGAATCGAGGTTTTATCATCTGCTTCTTTAAGCCAGTGTTCGGCAAGAGTTGTCGCCGTTCCGCTGGGCGCATCAGCTTTTTGGGTATGATGCACTTCATGCAGAGCAGCATCAAACATAGCATTATTCCCGAATAAAGCACCCGCTCTCTGGATTAATTTGGCAAAAAGCTGAACGCCTACTGAAAAATTGGATCCATATAATAATTTTCCATCATATTGATTTCGCATTTGCTCGATATCTGATTTATGATCGAGCCATCCGGTGGTTCCGACAACAACGGGAATTCGCAGCAATAAAACCTTTTTCAAATTATCAGTCACTACCTCAGGATGACTAAAATCGATGGCTACATCGATATTTTTAAAAGCTTCACTGTTAATTCCCGCTCCATTGATGTTGTTGTGTTCATCCAAAATCAGTTCTACCGTATGGCCGGCTTCTTCGCTCAGGGCATGTATACGTTTACCCATGTTACCGTAACCAACAAGTGCGATATTCATAATTAATGAAATAACTATTAATGCAAAATTTTAATTTGGTTGGAATATGCCAAAGCGCCTTATTTCGCCATTTTCTCGGCGGGTTGGAAGAACTCGTTATGGAGTAACTGAACCGCCTCGATCGCCTTATCATTATCCACAACCAGCGACAGGTTTATATCGGAGCTTCCCTGCGAAATCAGGTGAATGGGGATATCGTTGAGCACTCCGAAAGCACGGCTTGCCAATCCGGACGTATCAAGAAATTCCACACCGATAACACTAATGAGTGCTTGTTCTTCCCGTGTTTTCACATCGCCGATTTCTTCTAAGGCCTTGATCAATTCATCCAGGTTCGAAGCATCATCGATCGACATCGAAATGGAAACCTCTGAAGTGCTAACCAAGTCGACAGGGACTCGATGTTCTTCAAAAATATCGAATACCCGGGCAAGAAAACCATAAGCCATCAACATCCGGGAAGAGGAAATCGTGATAATGGTAATATCTTTTTTGAACGCGATTGCCCGGACAATGTCATCCATTTTGGCATCCGAGCTGATCTTGGTGCCGCGGTGATCGGGTTCAAATGTGTTTTTTACAAAAACCGGTATATTTTGATCAATAGCAGGTTGAATGGTTGCCGGGTGTAACACTTTGGCACCAAAATAAGCCAGCTCGGCAGCCTGATTAAATCCGATTTCTTCAATAAACTGCGTGTGTTCAATATAACGGGGATCGCTGGTGTACATACCGCTCACATCCGTCCATATTTCAATCATATCGGCTTTTGCCGCCATTCCGATCAGGCTGGCCGTATAATCAGAACCCCCACGACCAAGCGTTGTTACGTTGCCTTTATAATCACTTCCATAAAAACCCCCGATAATCGGAATGTTTCCCTTTTCATGATGTTTAAGTAATAATCGGACATTATCTCCCAAAGCTTTGAGATTGGGTTTAGCCTGACCAAAATTGGAATCCGTTTTCAGGATATCCCGAGCGTCCACATAAACGGTATTGAGTCCGACAACCGTACCACATTTAGCTAAGAGATAAGAGGAAATTCTCTCCCCAATACTGGAAATTGTATCGATGGAACGAGGTGTAAGCTCTCCTAAGGTACTGATTCCGAGGAGGAAATTATTCAGGATCGCAATATGCTTGTCGATCCAGTCGCAGCAATCGTCAAAGAGGATATCTTCGCTGGAGTCATTATTCTGCTCGAGGAAATTACGAACGACATCATAATGTTTCTGTTTAATTATTTCACTGAGCGCATAAGCTTCGTCCACTTTATCCAGACGAGCCAATTCTGCAGCTTCTAATAAACTGTTTGTAGTACCAGAGGTTGCTGAGACCACAACGAACGGTGTGTCGCTGTCTTTTATGATATTTAATACGGCCATCCATGTAGACTCATCGGCCATGGATGTACCACCAAATTTTAAAACTTTCATTCAGATGGAGGATTTATAATAATGTTATAACTTTGCAATCACTTTTTGTAGAAACTTTACGAAACCGGTATCTCGACCAATTTCTGTATTTTCATGAATTTGACCAAAATTATGGTTTTCGAAGTACTTTCTTTAAAACCGGCAAAACGGAATTTTTATGAATAAAATGAATTGTCGGAATAGATACAACCTTTCATGTGGAAAACCAACAATCTAATATACACAAAAAGCATCATGAATGACCATTTCACGCATGATGCTTCATAATGATTTATAGAATAAAATCAGGTACTAAATGAGCTTCCACATCCACAGGTAGAAGCCGCATTTGGATTCTCAAAAGTAAAACCGCGGTTGTCTAGTCCCTCACTAAAATCAATCGTTGTACCTTCGATATAAAGTTTATGACGTTTATCGAGGATAAAAGAAACTCCGTTATATTCAAAGATCTCATCATATTCCGTTTTTTCATCAATATCGAGAACATAACTTAGTCCGGAGCAGCCGCCTCCTTTAACACCTATACGGATAAAATGGTTTTCCGGTATCTTCTCCTCTTCCATAATCTTATGGAATTGTATAGAGGCGTTATCCGTGATGTTCAGCGGATTCTCATTATCACTTCCAAAGAAAATATCTGTAAGTTTATCTTCTTCCATAAATGCCGTTTCTATTAGATTTTCCCTTTCTTTAATGTAATGTAATACTTTTAACGACTTTTTGCAGACTGTATTGCTCAACTTGACATGTTGTGAGCCATTATAAAATAATCTATTTTTCCGGTATTAAACAGTTCCAGTATGCCGGCATTTACCAGATTTACCAGAATATTCGAAGCTTTTTTACGATTAACGTTAATAAGATTGGAAAACTCTTTTACAGTAATCCGTTCATACTGCGTTAAGTAACGAAACAGCTTTTGTTCATTGGGACCATAAACAAAGCTCGCTCCCTCGCCGGTAGATTGATGACGCATGATGGATACTTGCTCAATACTCGCTCTGACACTTTTGTCCTTGATACGAACGAAAACCACTTCTTTTTTGCCCCATTGTACAACTATTGGTTTCTTTTTAGCCTCAAAAATCCGGATGATCAGGATATCCCGATAATTATAAGGCAGGATTTCCAGATCAAATTCAACAGCCGGTGTACATAATTCATAGGCTGCCTGATTAAATAGAAATAATTGTTCGTGATAACTGGAGACCCCGACCAGTGATTTATCATCATCCACGCCAACTAAAAGAGTACCGCCATGGGTATTAGCGAGGGCGGTTATCTCCCGTGCAATTTTAGCTGGTGAAGGAATCGTACGTTTGAATTCCAGATAGGTCCCTTCGCCTGTCTTTACAAGATTTTTCAGGTCCCGGATGCTCATATTAGAATGTCGGGGGGCTATGAAATTCATGATCCTCTAACATTTGAAACTGCGATTTTAAAACGACCCGGCTCACACGTATCCGTATCCAGATATGCTTTAATTTATGAAAATAACGTTAAGAAAGAATTTCTTCTTTAGGATTACGCGTCATCAAATCATAAACAGCATCTTTAGGATCGATATCCTCAAAAAGTATCCGGTAAACGGCATGTGTTATGGGCATATCAACATTGAGGCTTTTACCCCAGTAATAAACAGATCGCGTGGTTTTGACACCTTCTGCAATCATATTCATGTGCGATATGATATCATCTAAACGTTCTCCCTTCCCGATATGGTATCCGACAAATCGATTTCGGCTGTGTTCACTTGTACATGTCACAATAAGATCACCAATACCGGCTAATCCGGAAAATGTTTCCTGAGATGCGCCTAAACGCGTACCCAATCGTCTAATTTCGGCCATTCCGCGGGTTAATAAAGCGGCTTTAGCATTATCTCCCAGTTCAGCACCATCAACGATACCTGCCGCAATAGCGATCACGTTTTTTACAGATCCGGCTATTTCCACACCTAAAATATCGTAGTTCACATAGACCCTAAACATCGGGGTCATAAAAGTGCGTTGAATTAATTGAGCAGTTCTGCGTGAATAAGCTGTGGAAACAATAAGCGTCGGTTTAAAACGGCTGACTTCTTCAGCATGGCTGGGTCCGTATAAAACCCCTATATGGTCTTCGATGATTTTTTCACTGAGTACTTCATCAAGAACCTGAGACATCGTCAGGAAGGTTTCGTTTTCTATCCCTTTGGTAACGCTGACCACGATTTCTTTGCCACTCAAATACGGTAACGCACGTTTTGCTACTTCCCTAACCGTATGAGAAGGGGTGGCAAAAACGACAATATCACGATCATGCAAACAATCTTCGAGATCGGTATAACTCCTTATGGCATCCGATAAAGTTATGCCTTCAAGGTAAGTTCCATTTTCATGAAAGTTGTTGATACGATAAGCAATCTCCGGTTCACGAGCCCATATCTTGACATCGTGACCCGCACGAGCCAGAACCATTGATAAAGCTGTGCCCCAGCTTCCCGCACCTATTACCGTAACATTCACGTTGTCTGTTCCTTATTTAATCGACCTTTGGCTGGTTTAAATGAACGTATCCGATTTTCGTTACCATGAAGGAGTCGCCGTATGTTCGGCAAATGTTTTATAATAATACCCAGCGCCACCGCAGACGCAAAAATGATATGACTCCCATCAATGTGGTACCCAAATTGATATTTCATCAACAGAACGACAATCGGATAACAAAAAGAAGCCACAATAGAAGCCAGTGAAACATACCGGCTTGAAATTAAAACGATAATGAAAATGACCAGTACGATACTGATCGAAAGCGGTTCTATACCGTATAACATACCGGCCGCTGTGATAACCCCTTTCCCGCCTTTAAAATTGGCATATAAGGGGAACATATGACCGACCACAGCAAATAAGCCGGCAACGATGCGCATGAAAATATCGGTATGCCAAACTCCGATTTGAGCCGGCAGGTCACCAAAATGATAGCCAAGCTGACTAATATAATAAGCGGCTACAAATCCTTTAGTAAGATCGATTATAGCTACAATGACACCGGCTTTCCAGCCGAGCATCCGGAATGTATTGGTAGCCCCGGCATTTCCGCTGCCGTGTTCCCGAATATCGATTCCTTTGTAGAGTTTACCCACCCATACGGAAGATGGTATGGATCCCAAAAGATAACTTAAAATAATTATGACTATAAATGATAACACCGCTCTATAATATTAAATATGTGACTGTTAGATTGCTCAGCATTAATATAGAAAGCAATAAAAAATTTGCCACAAGTGACCTTTTGGTTCAAATGTAAAATTTAGTATATCTTCAGCTATTACGTTTTATCAAACATGTCGTTCGGCATGATATGACGACCGGACCAGTGGTCCGCTTTCAACATGTTCAATCCCTTTGGCTTCACCTACTTCTTTATATTTGGCAAAAATATCCGGATGTACCCATTCTTTAACATCCAAATGCATTTTCGTCGGCTGCATATATTGTCCGATGGTTAATACATTCAGGTCGATATCTACTACATCGTCCATTACTTGATAGACCTCTTCCAGGGTTTCACCAAGACCAACCATAATCCCGGTTTTAGTCCGCAATCCCTGTTCTTTACAGCGTTGCAGCAACTCGAGGGATCTCTTATATTTCGCTTGAGGCCGAACCTGACGATACAACCGTGGTACTGTTTCCAGATTGTGGTTCAGTACATCGGGACGTTCATCGATGACTATTTGCAACGCATCCCAGATTCCTCTGAAATCAGGTATCAAAACCTCGATGGTAACACCGGGAATTTCTTCCCGTAATCTCCGTATGGTTTCTGCAAAAATCGGAGCCCCACCATCTTTTCGTTCATCACGATTAACAGAGGTCAGGACAACGTGTTTTAAGCCCATCTGACTTGCGGCCTGCGTTACACGACGTGGCTCATCCCAGTCGAGTCCTTTAATTGGGCGACCTGTTTTGATAGCACAAAATCCGCAAGACCGGGTACAAACATCACCTAAGATCATAAAGGTTGCTGTACCGGCTCCCCAGCATTCTCCCATATTCGGGCAGCGAGCCTCAGAACAAACGGTATTCAGCGATTTTTCACGGATAATATCCGCGATATCGCGAAATTTTTCACCGGACGGTAATTTTACCCGAAGCCAGTCGGGACGTTTGTTATTGCGATCTTTTGTCGGCTTATCTAAAACATCTGCATTATTACTCATGGTTTGCAATCTCTTTCTAATAAATTTTTCTACGAACAGGTAACGTCAATACTTCGTATAAATAATCTCTTTAAAAATTCTTTCTCCCGTTGTCATAAGATAATCAGATTACCCTATCTTTAAAATATGCAAAATCTTGTTCAAACTCAGGAAGGGTTTTAGCCGGTTTTACTTCCACATCGAAGACTTCATCAAAATGTTTGATTAATTTCTCTTTAACTTCACTCACAGGAATTTCCCTTCCAAGTAATTGCTCCAGACTAGTAACTCCTTTATCGGCGATACCGCAGGGAACAATATTATTGAAGTAATTTAATGAAGTTTTCACATTAAGTGCGAAACCGTGCATAGTAACCCATCGGGAGCATTTAACACCCATAGCACAAATTTTGGAATTACCTACCCAGGTTCCGGTTAACCCTTTAATGCGTCCGGCCTCAATTCCGTAATCGGCACAGACACGGATCATGATCTCTTCAAGAGATCTCATATATTTGTGAATATCCGTAAAATATCGATCCAGATCCATAATCGGATATCCTACAATCTGACCCGGACCGTGATAGGTGATGTCACCACCACGGTTCGTTTTAACGAATTCGGCATTGATTCCCGTTAATTCGTCTTCACTTTTTAATAAATGAGAAAGATCGCCATTTTTCCCAAGAGTATAAACATGAGGGTGCTCGACGAATAAAAGGACATCGTGACTTCTTTTCTCAAATGATGCTCCTTTTCTAACTGCCAATTTTTCATCGATCAATCGTTGTTGGATGGCAGTCTGTAGGTCCCATGTTTCCTGGTACGGCGATTTTCCTAAATCAACAAAATCTACTTGCTTCATCAATCTCTCTCATGGGATAAAAAACAAACTCCCGGCCTTTAATCCCCGGGAGTTGTATAACGTATTCATTACAAACTTATTTCTTTTTAGGAGGAGTACCAAGATGTACACCAACATTATAAGCTTCCGCTACAGCTTCCATAACCGATTCGGAAAGTGTCGGGTGCGGATGAACAGCGCTGATGATCTCATGTCCGGTAGTTTCCAGATCACGGGCAGCAACCACTTCCGCAATTAATTCCGTCACTTCGGGACCAATCATATGGCAGCCTAACCATTCGCCATATTTCTTATCGAAGATCACTTTTACAAAACCTTCGTTATGTCCGAGCGCCGAAGCTTTTCCACTGGCTGAGAATGGGAACTTACCAACCATGATATCATATCCGGCCTCTTTAGCCGCTTTTTCGGTATAACCGACAGAAGCAACCTGAGGGATACAATAAGTACAACCTGGAATATTATTGTAGTTGATCGAAATAGGTTTCTCGCCGGCTAACATCTCAACACAATTAATCCCTTCGTGGGAAGCTTTGTGTGCCAGCCACGGAGCACCGATAATATCGCCAATAGCATAAATACCGTCGACATCCGTTTTATACGTGCTCTTGTCCACTTTGATGGCACCTTTTTCAGTTTTGACACCAATCTTTTCAAGACCGAGTCCTTCAACATTTCCGGTTACTCCAACAGCTGAAAGAACCACATCGGCTTCAATTTGTTCTTTACCGTTCTTCGTTTTTACGGTGGCAACAACTTTACCTTTTTTCTTTTCAACTTTCTCAACCGAACTTTCGGTAAGTACGTTAATACCTTTTTTCTTGAAATTCTTACCCAGCTCTTTACCGATTTCTTCATCTTCAATCGGAACGAGTGTTTTCTGAATCTCAACGATGGTTACTTCTGTACCAATGGAATTGTAGAAGTAAGCGAACTCAACGCCTATGGCTCCGGCACCGATAATCACCATTTTTTTCGGTTGTTTTTCGAGTTTCATGGCTTTTTCGTATTCGATGATCGTCTCGCCATCGATCTCAAGTCCCGGAAGCTGACGAGCGCGTGCACCTGTAGCGATGATGAAATATTTAGCTTTTACGCGTTCAACTTCTTTATCCTTCTCATCAAGTACTTTTACTTCTTTGGCTGATTCAAAAACGCCTTTTCCTTTGATAACCTCAATTTTATTGGTTTTCATGAGGAATTGAACGCCTTTGCTCATCTTGTTCGCAACATTCCGGCTGCGTTTAATAACTTTGGGGAAGTCAACCGATATATTGGAAGCTTTCAATCCATATTCATCGGCGTTGTTCATGGTTTCCATGACTTCAGCCGTTTTTAAGAGAGCTTTAGTGGGAATACATCCGATATTTAAACAAACACCTCCAAGATCTCTCTTTTCAATAACAGCTGTTTTAAAACCTAATTGAGATGCCCGGATTGCCGCAACATATCCGCCCGGACCAGTCCCAATAACACATAAATCAAATTCTTTCGCCATTTTATTGATCCATTTTTATGATTTAATACTATTTATCAGCTTTCTGTATCAAGCTCTTAAATAACTTTTTTATTCACGCCAATTTAAGGATATTAATGCACTTTTTTAACCGGTAAACCTAAAAAGCTTCTTCTCTTGTCAAAAAAATCACTAATACTTTGGCTTTTTGAGAAAATTGCCCCATTTTAAATTGTTAAAAATTCCGTATAATGAGTTCCGGGTATACTCGGCC
>Ga0102962_1000710_pt1 | contig 14652 bp, 16 predicted proteins | sample SalPonF2_C_D2_MG_FD_84519 | JGI IMG/M metagenome (GOLD analysis project Ga0102962, IMG submission 84519) | Salt pond soil microbial communities from South San Francisco under conditions of wetland restoration - Salt Pond MetaG SF2_C_D2_MG ...
CTTAAACCTGCCCTGAAGAAAGATATTTTAAAAGACGAAGTGCCTGTTCTATGAGCAAACGAAAACCGGATGTTTACATTCAGGATATTTTAGCAAGTATTCAGCAAATTGAAAAATATCTTGATAATGTAAACGAGAATGAATTCTACCAAAATCCGGAAAAACAGGATGCCGTACTTCGAAGATTAGAAATCATGGGTGAAGCGGTAAAACATATTTCCGAAGAAATAAGAGATAAATATGATGATGTCCCATGGCAAAGAATTGCTGGTATGAGAGATATCAACATTCATGAATATTTCGGAATAACCTTAAGTATGTTTGGGTAGTTGCAAAACGAAACCTTCCCAACCTGAAGTCCAGAATCGAGAAAATCATTGCGGATAATCCATAAATCCGCCCTATAACCGGCGCATCAAGCGGACGTTTTCAGCCAAGCCTTTTCTCATTCCCGTTCGGTTTTTTCGTTTTGTCTGCTAAATTATACATCAAAAATGCCGCTTTTGCGCAGGGTCGTTTGGCAATTTTCACGTGGAGAACCGATCATCAAATTCGAAATCTTTAAATTCATCAATTCTTACTTTCCTAAACTCAGGATGATAAGGATTTATCAAAATATTTTTTTCTGCTGGAATTACAACAGATGGAACTTTTAAAAGTAGACTTACTGCTTTATCGATCCAGTCACTTCCCATCTGCGCCAAATTATTAGAAGCTGGATATTCTCTCCAGTTTTGGGGGAGATCTTTTTGATTTATTTCAAGACAACTGACACTATCAGGAAACGTTAGGGTCACTAATTGTAAATCATCGGGTAGATTAGCTTTATCAACATGTACTAACGTTTCTAAAACAGCAAGGGAAATATTTTCCGATGAGTATAACATATTTGTCCCTTTCTGATTCCAACGACCGCTATATTTTCTTGAACCCATTCCTGATAAGTCTTTGGCATATCTATTTTTCGCTATGCGGAATGATTTCATTTAGGAATACACTCCATATTCCATTCTGCCCAACTCATCGATTACCAGTTGAGCTCCGAAACTCGTATCTAATAATTCAATCGGCTTGGTATTATCAAGGCTTTTATTTGGAGCATTCAACCAATTTTTCAACCTCTCTTGATTGGGAAATACTTCCAGTCCTTTAACAATTACTTCAGCAATTAGAATAATATGTTCGGATATATCACTTTTAAATCTTTTATTCACATGATATCTCTGAATGGTCCTTTCGGTAACAGGTAGCAATTTAGCAAAGTCTTTGACGGAAAGTGATAAAAGTTCTGATAACTTAAGTATCGACTTCTTGGAGATTCCTCTTCGAACTAATTTTATTAATTCTAATCGATTTTGAAAAGGATTTTCAATTCCTTCATCCTGGAATATTTTTTCAATAGTTAGTTCACTCATAACTTTCAATATTAAATGACATTTGTCACTATTATAAACGACAAATAACTATTTTTAATATATCTTAAAAAAAATGCCTAACAAACGCATCAAGGGGATGTTTTTCGCTAAGCCCTTGCATATTTTCGTTCGGGTTTTTCGTTTTGTCTGTTAAATTACAATTCAAAAACACCCATTAAACGCAGGGTCGTTTTACCCACAAATTACCTTCCTCAAATTATTGACAGTACTAACCCAAATTATTCACATAAGCTGCAAGAATGAATACACATAATATTGGAAAAACAATATCTTGTAAAAAAATAAAGTTTTCCTCAAATTTGAGGAGTCTAAAAAGAGCTGCGAAATGTTGCCGTGCTCTGCGTTGAATTTAAAAATGCTTAATCAAGGTACCATTGTACGTTTCATGCGCATTTTTAATTTCGCCTTGATCACAACAAAATTTCTTGGTGAATAATCCGGGTTAAACGTTTTTCTTTTGATTATGATTAATAATAAATTAACGTGAGTTCGGTATCGGAATCATGTTTTATGTATCAAAACAGCTCTGTGTCGTCGATGGTCTGTCGTCCGTCGTCAAGATAGGTTATATTTTCACAGGTCGTATTCTCAATGTAATTATTACAACTCTGCGATCCTTATCCAAACCTCACGTTAATTTAACATCAGGCCGGGTAACTCTGAGTGCTTCTTTTAACCCGAGAACAGGATTAGGTACGGAACAGAATACGAATGTGGCTACCACAGCGTCAAACAGGTTATCCGGGAATGTAATGTTTTGAATATCCATCTCAATAAAATCCGAGCAATTGTAATCGAGTTTTTCCACCTGTGCCCTGGCACGTTTCAACATATTTTCTGAAATATCAATTGCAGTTATATCCTTATCACCGGAATAAAAGATAATATTTTTCCCCGTTCCAACTCCCATTTCTAATATTTTGTGCCCTGAAATGGAACGCCATAATTCTTTTCGCCACTTTCGGTACCAAAAATATTCCAAAGGTCCTTCCATGATATTATAAAAGGGGGCAAAATGATTATAGCGATTTGTTACAAACTGCGTCTCTTTATTTGATTCTCGGTCAGTCATTTTCACAAATCCGGATTAATATAAAATGAGGTGACTTTTTATAGTCACCTCATTTTATTTGCTGGACATGAGTAAGTTTATATTCCAACAAATGTTCATCATCATGTTGAGTTTAACACCTCAAAGTAGGTCTTTCTTCATTCTCTCAAATTCTTCTTTAGTTATTTCTCCCCTGGCATATCTCTTTTTCAGAATATCTAATGCATTTTCTTGTTTGAATGGTGACTGACCCGCATTTTTTTGATTTAACCAATAAAAGAGGAATACAATTATTGCGATAAATATTATAGGCCAAATAAACATCCACCAACCTCCGTATGATCCTGGCATATGCATGATTTACTTCTATCATTTCGTTCATTTAACATTATTATTTCGGATCCTTTTTTATATCTGATTTTGTTGAAAAATAACGAATTGGTATAAATCGCTTTGAATGATTCAATCCATATAAATCATAAATCAATTTTCTTATCAATTCCACGAGTTTCAAAATGTCTCCTTCTCTGTAATTATTCTTTCTGTTAGTAAGGTAGCAGCAAAACCTTAAATCAAGATTAATGTTTCCTTAAAATTTATTAAGATATTTCATGCCTCGAATACTTTTTAATTATTCTTCTGAACCTTAAATATTTTTTAGTTGCATACTATAGGGGGGTAGCCTATATTAATAACGTAAAATCGATTTTTTTAAATTATGAACTAAATAGAGAGGTTAATCATGGCTTTAGATCCCGTATGTGGAATGGAAGTAGAAGAAAAATCGGCAGAATATAAATCAAGTTATAATGATAACACCTATTACTTCTGTGCTGCCGGTTGCAAAAAAGCTTTTGACGAAGATCCGGAAAAATATCTAAATGATGAAAGTGAGTCCCATCACGGACATCATCATTGATTGTTTTTCATTTAGAAAGGAGTGATATATGAATTCTGATTCAATTGCTTGTCCCGTAATGGGTAAGCCAATTCAGGATATATCAAGTGCACCATCGATGAATTATAAAGGAGAAACGTATTATTTCTGCTGCAAAGGTTGTTTAAAGAAATTCGAGGCTCAGCCGGATTATTATTTGAGCGGAAATCATACCGATGGTTGCTGTCATCATCACTATTAATATCCATTCTTTGGCTCATATTTCTTAATCTAATCATCTTTATTGGATTAGGAATTATGAGTCTTCTTACTTTATACAATAACGCTACACTATTCTATTCATCATAGAAATTCAAATCATGAAAAATTTATATAAAATCCCACTTCTTATTTTATTCGGACTCTTACCTTTATTGAGTGCTTGTGGGCAAACACAAAACAAAACCACTCAAAAAACATCACAACCAGGTAATGGTTATTTTTCAACGCTGAATCAGCAGATGCAAAAAATCGACACGGTCTTTAATAAAGAAAGCAGTAATATTTCGGCTGATGCTCGTCGCACCTATCAACAAATGCGACAATTATGGGCTTCCATGCAAGCTCGTCATAGTCAAATGATGCAAAATGGTGGAGGTATGATGCGTGGCCGTGGCATGATGGGGAGAGCTGGAATGATGGGCCACGGAATGATGGGAAATGGTGGAAACTCAGCTGGAATGCGAGCCCATATGATGTCTTATCTTGGCAAAATGCAGCAAATGATGAGTCAGTCAGGTCATCCAGATATGGCTTCTATGTTTGGTCAAATGAAGAACCGATTCGGGAATATTCAGCCTGGCGCTGGCGCTACGGGAACGATCCCCGATAGTACAACGGCATCAGCTTCAGGAAACAATGATTTACCTGTTATTGATGGGAAAAGGCTTTATTTGAATACCTGTGCCCCTTGTCATGGATCAAATGCAAATGGTATGGCCGGAGCTTTTCCACCTTTAAACGGTTCACCTATTGTAGCCGGGAATAAGGAAACCGTGATAAAAATCGTACTTGATGGTCTTGAAGGTCCGCTAACCGTAAACGGAAGAAACTTTAATAGTATGATGCCAACTTTCGGCAATTCCTACAACGATGCCCAAATTGCCGGTATTTTGACCTATTTGAGATCCCTGCCTAAAAACAATGCCGGGCAAGTAACTGCAAAAGACGTTCAGGGAGTCCGTAAACAAATATCCAATCACAGTGGTTACTGGACAGCCAAAGAGTTGGGAATAAAATAATATGTATGTTGGTTGTTGGTAGCAGATTGTGAATCGATATACACTAAGCTACTAACCCCCAGCTACCAACAATTTTCCATTGCTCATTGCTCATTGTTATACAGCGCAACAGCTAAGTCGGTTCACATCTTTATCAAAGGTAAGTGCCGCCAATTTTATAGCTTCGGACAATGTCAGATATGGATGCAATTCGGAGGCCAGTTCAGAAACGGTAATACCGTGTCGCATCGCTAATGCAAGTTCCATCAATAATTCCGATCCCTCGGGCGCAAGAATCCGTGCTCCAATTAATTTACCATCTTTTTTATTTCGCAATAATTTGATGAAACCACGGGTATCCCGGGCAGCTAAAGCACGTGGGACCTGTTCGAGTGATAATTTTGAGACTTCAAAATCGATACCGGCTTTTTGTGCCTCTTTTTCATTCATTCCTACTCCGGCTAATTGTGGATCTGTAAAAATTACCCAGGGAAGCACACTGTAATCTTTTTTCTTTTTACCATTCGTCATTGCGTTTTCAGCAGCTAAATTCCCTTCATATGCGGCGGTATAGACAAATTGCTGTTCACCGGTGACATCTCCGACCGCAAAAACATTCGAGATATTGGTACGGAGTGTTTCATCAACAGGAATATATCCCCTTTCATTTGTTTGAATACCAACTTTATCAAGATTCAAAGATTTGGTATTACCTTTTCGGCCGGTAGCCACCATCACATGTGAACCTTTAATAATTTGTTCCTCACCATTATGCTGTATTTTCAGAATGACCTCATCTCCAACCGGATAAACCCGCTTAAGATGAACTCCGGTTATAATTTCAATGCCCTCATCTTTAAGATATTTGGCCAAATCGGTTGTAATATCCTGATCTTCTGTTGGTAAAATACGATCAGATCGCTGTAAAATGGTAACTTTAACCCCTAACCGACGAAATAACTGGGCATTTTCCAGACCGACATATCGTCCTCCAATAACTACAAGGTGGTCCGGTTTTTCATCAAGTTCGTACGCACTCTCGTTAGTCAGATAATCTATTTCACGTAAACCGGGAACATCCGGGACAAAAGGTCCGGCACCAGTCGCGATCATAATTTGATCACCTTTATAGATTTTTCCATCAACTTCAACGGATTGATCCGAAATCATGCGTCCGCGGCCTCTTATTAGATGAATATTAGGATCATCACTGATCACATCCACATATTTATGCTGACGCATATCTGCAACTAACTCTTTTTGCTGCTGTACGACCCGTTTGAAATCGCTAACCTGACTTTGGGCATCGATACCATCAAAATGCATATGTGATGCGTGGAAATTAGCTTCACCGGCACGTATTAAGGTTTTGGATGGAATACAACCCACATTTACACAAGTTCCGCCGATGGGTAATCCTTCATTTACCATCAAAACTTTTCCACCCAGTTCACTGGCTTTTAACGCAGCAGCAAAAGCCGCCGAACCACCACCAATAATCAAAATTGAATACCGGTCGGATCCGTTCTTATGCTGTGAATTTTTATATTTTCCCGAAATATCGTTGTCGAGAATCTGCTCTCCGGTTACCTTATATTCGCCTATGGAATCAATAATATCTGATAATTCTCCTTTACTAATCACGGCATCATTAAACTCTATTTCAGCTTTATTGGCGGGAAAGCTGACTTCTTTATTAATCACACCTTTTTTGTCCAATATACGATCGATGCTTTCGGCACAATGATCACAATTCATGCCAGAAATCTTAAATATTACTCTCTTTCTCATATTGCTAAAATCTAAATACCGTTGTGTCTTTTATAACCTACAAATGAGTGTTATAAGTTCACACTTCTTTATAAAACTTTGCAAACCTTTCTTTTTTACGCAATCTCTACGTTATAGAGATTTAAAATTATGATTTTACAAAGTCTTCTTACATTTCTCGTGTACCAAAGATACCATTCCTATTTCAAATTTATATCATAATTTCACGTTTTTCATCTTATGAAGAAATTTTAAAACATCAGATATTTTTGTCCAATTTTTGAGAATGCAAAATTTGGACGATTTCAAAGTTTTGTAAAGACTACCTTTACCTGGAATTTTCATCAAAACATTTTAGCCTAAGCAAAATTGGGGATAGTGTCTGCTGCATTAATTAATTTATTAACGGAAGCTTTGCAAAACCAGGGCTTTTATTCAAGATCAAAGCTTGAGCGACTTCGGAACCGCAACATCCCGAATGCTTTCGGGATGCGAGGATTTCGAAGTCGTGGAATTGCAGCTATTGGGCAAATAAACGGTTTTGCAAAGCTTTCTCTAAATAATTTGGGTTTACTGATTTAGTATATACGCCATCAAAAGACAACATTTCCTCTGTTATATGGTTATGTAAACAATTCGACTAATTTTATTCATCAAATAATTGCCGGATGAATCTTATATTTTATGTTTTTGGTTATGTGATCGTTTTATAAAGACTGACATTATTAATACTGAAATTATGCATCTACTACCAGAATGGGCTCCCAACATACATCCATTAATTGTTCACTTCCCCATAGCCCTACTTGTATTTGCTGTTTTCTTCGATTTTCTGGCACTATTTTTTAAAAAATATGAATGGTTAAGCACCGCTGCGCTCATTCTTTATGTTGTAGGATCCGGAACAGCCGCCATAGCTTTATTATCAGGATCCGATGCCGCTCACAGTTTACATATTCCTATGGCTGCCAAACAGGCGGTAAGTATACATTCCGATTGGGCACATGATACCGTGTGGTTTTTCAGTATCTTCACCGTTGTTCGTCTTTATTTCTTTTGGGATGGTGAACAAGATCAAAATTATTTCAAAATAGGCGTTTTCGTCTTGGGTTTGGTAGGAATTTATCTCTTATATGAAACCGGAGATCATGGTGCCGAATTAGTTTATAAATATGGAATCGGAACACCGGCGATGGAAGCCAAAGTTGAGGCCCGGGCTACGATTCAACCCATGAGCAACACTCCGGTGATGGATTCAAATGGCGGCTGGAGTTGGGTGCCGGGTAAAAATGCCGCTAAGGTATTGAAAAATGATTTCCAGTGGGTTATCGGTTCCGCAAATAATTTGAATCCCAAAATAACAACCGACAGCAAGGGTGATACGCTTCTTGTATTAACCGCTTCTGGGAAACCCACACTTTTCGTATTTCCTCACTCTATGAACAGTTTACAAACCAAGGCACAATTCAAATTAAAAAATTTCACAGGTCAGATAGGAATTGTCGATCACGTTGAAAATGCCCGGAATTATGATTTTTTGATGCTTGGAGATAGTGTGATCATGCAGGGACGTGCCGAAAATGGGGAACAAGTAACAAGGGAGAAGAAAGAAGTTTCGCTTAATAGATGGACAACGTTAACCCTTGATATTAATGGGAAGCATCACATTGGTCATTTAAACGGTAAAGCAATCACACATACCAAAATTAAGCTCAAAAAACCAGCGCCTGCGGGTTTATATATTAATGGCAAAGGGCAAGTTATATTGAAATATTTCAGTGCCAAAGTGATTTCGCATGCTCATGATAACGATTGATTAATTCGCAGACAATCAACAATTTAGAATTCATATTTAGTTGAGTACTTTTATCATGAACAAGTTCCATTTTAACTAAAAGTATTTTTAAAATGATACAACTTCCCAATTCTGACGACTGTTTTGGCTGTGGTTTAAACAACCCTTACGGTTTGCAACTAAAACTATTTTATGAAGAGGATGCTTCTGTAACAGCCGAATTTACTCCACGAAAAGAGTATAATGGCTGGAATGATCTGTTGCATGGAGGTATCATCAGTACCGTTCTGGATGAGGTCATGAGCTGGGCTCTTTTAGCCAATGGAATTCGAGCCGTCACCTCTAAAATGGAAATAAAGTTCAGAAATCCGGCTATGATCGGAAATTCCTTCACTGCGAAAGGAACGATCATCAACAAACGAAGTAAAGTTTATCAGGTTAAAGGAGTGCTGTATTATGACGACACGATTATTGCTGAAGCTACTTCCACTTATATGAATATGCCTAAGGATAAAGTGGAAATTTTGGGTTCCGGCTATGAACGGTTATTTAAACAAATCGAGCAGTTGAAGGCGAATGACAATAATTCCTAAATAAAAATTTCAGGCTGTTGTGGGTTGACCGTGGACGGTAGCCACTTTGTTATTGCTAACAAAACGGTAAATTAAATTAACGTGAATTCGATATAAGTATAGACTTATTTTGTTTCCTATCCAGGGTTCGAAGATCTCTCACCCAAAAAGCAGGTTCGAGATGACGCCTTTGTGATGTTTGATGACCATCAACATCATCTTCGTCCATTCGCGTCATTTCGACCTGAGGGAGAAATCTTTAAAAGTAACCTATTCAATTCAATTCAATTCAAGACTCTGTTTTAAATAGGATTTTATCTCGAGTTCACATTAAATTACGTGACCTTTTATTAACAGATCCTTATATTCATTCGCGAGGAAACATTAAGTGTATTCTAATTATTTTGAAAGCCCTTCCAGGAGATTACGAAGCGTGTTCTCTTTTCATCACTTTAAGATGTTTCAGCATATCGATGGTCATGTTTTCAATATCAAACTCGGCTTTCCATCCCCAATCATCCTGAGCTTCATGATCGTCTATACTTCCCGGCCAAGAATCCGCAATTTTCTGACGGTAATCCGGATTATATTGAATGACAAAATCTGGGATATGTTTTCGAATCTCGCTTGCTAACTGACTCGGCGAAAATGACATCCCATTGATATTATAACTGGTTCTGATTTTGATATCCGACGCATCAGCATGCATAATTTCAATAATGGCCCGAATGGCATCCGGCATATACATCATCGGTAAGAATGTATTCTCTGATAAAAAGCAGGTATAGATTTCACCATCCAAAGCTTTATGATAAATATCGACAGCATAATCAGTCGTTCCGCCACCCGGAAGTGCGTCATACCCAATCAATCCAGGAAAACGGACACTTCTGACATCAACCCCATATTTTCTGAAATAGTAATCGCACCAGCTTTCCCCTGCTATCTTACTGATTCCGTATACCGTATTTGGATCCATAATGGTCCGTTGTGGCGTGTTATCCTTAGGCGAATGATCTCCAAAAACAGCAATTGAACTCGGCCAAAATATCTCGTTAAGTTTATGCTCTCTTGCAATTTCAAGAACATTAAGCAACCCATCCATATTTAATTTCCAGGCCAGTAAAGGTTTTTCTTCCCCTTTAGCGGAGAGCATCGCTGCCAGATGATAAATTTGTCCAATCCGATATTGATCCACAATCTCTTTAAAATGTGTTTTGTCCAGCACATCGAGATGTTCAAATGGTCCGGATTGATTGCAATCACTTCTTGGAGTTACTATATCAGTTGCAACAACGTTGGCCTCTCCATAAATTTTGCGTAGCTCGCGAGTCAATGTGGAACCAATTTGTCCACATGCTCCGGTCACTAATATTTTTTCTTTAAGACTCATTTTTTAATACTATTTATAAGAATTTACTATAAATAATTTCTCTCAATAACAATTAAAGATATTACATTTTGCACTTATTATGCAGTAAAAAGATGAAGCAGTGTAAGGGTTAAAGATATGTCAGCCTTTGCATTCCTATTTTAACTACGATTTTATTAGCTTAGTTATGTTATTATCAAAATTTAATACACCATTAAAATAAGGGTTATTCATTATGTTTGGTAAAATGAAATCATTCCTTCAGAAAGAGATTGAAGATATTAAAGAAGCGGGACTCTATAAAAATGAGCGAATAATCACTTCTCCACAGAAAGCCGTCATAAAATTACAAGACGGTAATGAAGTCATTAATTTTTGTGCAAACAACTATTTGGGATTAGCGGATCATCCTAAAATTATTGAAGCCGCTCATAAAACACTTGACGAACATGGTTATGGAATGGCTTCCGTACGGTTTATTTGCGGAACTCAGGATATTCATAAAGAACTCGAACGGAAAGTATCCGAATTTCTGGGAACAGAAGATACAATTTTATATGCAGCCTGTTTTGATGCCAACGGTGGTGTTTTCGAACCATTATTTGGTCCTGAAGACGCCATCATTTCCGACGAGCTCAATCATGCTTCCATTATCGACGGCGTGCGCCTGTGTAAAGCTCAGCGGTATCGTTTCAAAAATAATGATATGAACGATCTCGAAGAGCAATTGAAGATAGCAGATAAAAAGGCGAGACATAAAATTATCTGTACGGATGGTGCTTTTTCGATGGACGGGATCATCGCGCAATTGGACAAAATCGTGGAGTTGGCGGATAAATACGATGCGCTCGTCATGACGGATGAGAGTCATTGCACGGGTTTTCTTGGAAAAACAGGACGTGGTGCTATCGAATATAGGGATGTAATGGGTAAAGTGGATATCATCACCGGTACTTTTGGGAAAGCCTTGGGCGGTGCTTCCGGCGGTTTTACTTCGGGACGAAAAGAGATTATTGAGATGTTGCGACAACGTTCTCGTCCCTATTTATTTTCGAATACACTGGCGCCATCTGTTGTTGGCGGTAATCTCGCGGCGCTGGAATTGCTATCTGAGAGTACGGCACTACGAGATAAATTGGAAAGTAACACCAAATATTTCAGGCAGAAAATGACTGAAGCCGGATTTGATATCATACCCGGGGTTCATCCGATTATCCCAATTATGTTGTACGATGCCAAGCTTTCTCAGGAAATGGCTGAGAAAATGCTGGAGCGTGGTATTTATGTGATCGGTTTCTATTATCCGGTCGTTCCAAAAGGTAAAGCACGTATCCGTGTTCAATTATCGGCTGTGCACGAAAAAGAACATTTGGATAAAGCTATCAATGCCTTTACGGAAGTTGGAAAAGAACTAAACATTATTTGATTGATTTTTGATCATTCGTAAGAGCAATACTTTTTTAGGTGTTGCTCTTTTTATTTTTCCCTGATGATCTGCCTCAGATTAATCACAGTAACCAAATAATCGTAATAGTCTTTATTCCGCATAAATTCTAACCAGAGGGCATCGATTTCCTCTCTGTGTAATTCGCCATTTAAATAGCGCTCTATTTGTTGTAATATTTTCACATCTCTATTCATCTTTCTAATAAGACCGGCGAAAGCATCATTCATTACAATCATTAGAAAAATTAAATAAATGGAAATTGATCTCTTTCTAAATGGAATTTTTGATAAATCCTCTTAAAAAAAAGATATTATAGCTTAACTTGGATTATTCACCAAGAAATTTTGTCGTGATCAAGGCGCTCCGAAAGCTTTCGGAGCAACGAAGAGCACGGCCAAATTTTGCAGCTCCTTTTAGTGTCCTCAAAATCGAGGACCGGTTTATTTTTTATAAGTACTTTAATTAACAATATGATATATATTACTTATTATGGGTTACGTGAATAATTCGGGTTAACGTGCATGATCATATAAATACTTATATCTTTACACAAGATTTTAAGCATGAAAAACCGATAACAAGTGAAATAATAATTATTGATGCCACAGTTTTTTTCTACACCTCTCTTCACCTGGGTAGTCCTTCCCTTATTAATTATATTGGCCCGAATATGTGATGTCTCTTTAGACACGATTCGGATCATTTTTGTCATTAATGGTAAAAAGGTCATCGCTCCAATTTTGGGCTTTTTCGAAAGTTTAATCTGGTTGCTGGCTATTACACAGATTATGCAGCATTTATCAAATCCGGTTTGCTATGTTGCATACGCTTTTGGTTTTGGTTTAGGGACTTACATCGGAATGAAGATAGAGGAAAAACTGGCTATTGGATATGCGATTATACGTGTCATTACCAAAACGCCAGGTGATGAATTGGTCCATAATTTACAGCAACAAAATTACAGAACGACGAAAGTAAAAGCTGAGGGGAAAACAGGCGAGGTTGACATTATCTTTAGCATAATACGCAGATCCGACATTAATCATTATATTAACACGGTAAAGAAATTTAATCCGTCTGCCTTTTATACGATTGAAAGCGTACGTGCTATTAGTAATAATCTTGGTTCCGTGTCAAAAATGATGTATTATCCCAAAAAATCGGTGCATAATCTAAATCCTTAGCGATCGTTATTAAAAAAAAGGAGAAAATGGAGACGACAACTTTAAAAGAATCCACATCCAATTCTGATCACATTAAAAAAGGTCGACTACTGGAATACATAACAGTTGGCTGGGATATATTAGAAGCAGTAGGTGCACTCATTGCAGCTATTTTATCGGGAAGTGTGGCGCTTCTCAGTTATGGAATTGATTCGATTATTGAAGTGACGTCTGGAACCATTTTACTATGGCGTTTGCAGGAAGGAGAAAAAGGAGAAGCCCGTGAACTATTAGCCGCCAGGCTTGTAGGAATCAGTTTAATTGCTTTGTCTTTATATATTATTTATGATGCCGGTTCCTCCCTGTTTTTGCATAATCCTCCGGAAACCAGTTATTTTGGAATCGTCATCGCCGCATTTTCTGTCGTCATTATGCCGGTTTTAGCGCGAGCTAAAAGAAAAGTTGCGGAAGGAATATCAAGCAAAGCCATGCATGCGGATTCCAAACAAACCGATATCTGCGCCTATTTATCCGCAATACTTTTAGCTGGATTAGTACTTTATGCCATTTTCGGTTGGTGGTGGGCGGATCCCGTGGCGGCCTTGATTATGGTTCCCATCATAACCAAAGAAGGAATTGAAGCATTACAAGGCGAAACCTGTTCTTGTGATGACGATTGTTGCTGAATTTTTCTAAACCTAAACCCTAAGCCAAGATTCAACAACCATCGTATCACGAAACAAAAACTAAGATAAATTCAATAAAATCTACCAGAGACGTCCATTCTGAAGTTCATCAGTATCGCCTTCTGAAGAAGATTCATAACCGTTATTTTTGGTATTGACTTCTTTAACTTTTTGAGTTTCTTTGTTCGCTCTCTTTATAATATCAGAAAAGTGAATTTCTTCGGAAAAGCTTTTGTAATGTTTGGTTCTTTTAGAAAAATTCTTATCTGAATTTATATTTCCCTGAAAATAGGCTCCTTCATCTATTTTCAGTTTTTGACAATTCACATCTCCTTCAACCGCTGAACCCGATGATAGATAAAGCAGACTGTCAGTTTGGACATCACCTTTAACTTTGCCATATATATCAATCGAGCTCCCCTTTATATCTCCATTAATTACGGCTTTTTCTGAAATAATGAGTTTACCCTTGGAAATACATTTTCCATTAATGATGCCGCCAATTCGCAAATTATCATCACTAATGATGTCTCCCTGTATATTCGTATCCTTATTCAGATAAGTAATATTCAAGGTATGATCGGTCGCTAATGGGCTGACTTTATTTTTCCTTTTCATATATACTCACTTTACTATTTGATTATATTAACTTTACAAATAATATAACATCCTGTTATATATTATAGGATGACAACAACCCTATATTTATTAGAGCAAAATCAATTAATTAATTTAATGAGGCAGGATAGGAAACTGTACCTATAGCCAAACTCCATAAACCACCCAACCTGCACCTCTTCGCAAACACGCTACAAATCAACAATTTGCTAAAGTAAGTATTTGCGCTGAGTAATCCTAACAATGGTAAGTTTACATATCGTCATCAAAAGTTGATACCACTGTCTGATAATTTCCAATATCAATTCCAACGGCTGTAGAACGATCGCCACCATTCAGATGCAAAGAATTATAGCAATATCCCTTACTTGCAAGAGTTTGCGGATCATTGACAACTTCCATATCCAGAATGCCATCAAACTCGTCTTTGAAGCAATCAATAATTTCCGAATATAGAGCGCCGCCACCGGTTAAGTATAATTTTTGTGATTTCTCAAAATCCGCGTCCGAATATGCTTTACGTAATGCCGGAGAGATAATATCCTTATAATAATTGGTGAGAACTTCTTTTCTTAAAGGCTTTAA
>Ga0102962_1000711_pt1 | contig 14641 bp, 11 predicted proteins | sample SalPonF2_C_D2_MG_FD_84519 | JGI IMG/M metagenome (GOLD analysis project Ga0102962, IMG submission 84519) | Salt pond soil microbial communities from South San Francisco under conditions of wetland restoration - Salt Pond MetaG SF2_C_D2_MG ...
AACAGAAATTATAAGAAGAGTGCTCGTATTGTCGGTGAGGTGCTGGGTAAGTATCACCCGCACGGCGACTCGGCTGTGTACGATTCTATCGTACGTATGGTGCAGGACTTTTCTCTGCGCTATCCGTTGGTGGATGGTCAAGGGAACTTCGGTTCTATTGACGGAGACTCTGCTGCGGCTATGCGTTATACCGAAACCCGTATGGAGCGCATTGCCGAGGAAATGTTAACCGACATCAACAAAGAGACGGTCGATTTCCAGACGAACTTTGATGATACCCTTCAAGAGCCAACGGTCCTTCCGGGGATGTTGCCGAACTTGTTGCTGAATGGAGCCTCCGGTATTGCTGTGGGTATGGCCACCAACATGGCGCCCCACAACCTGGATGAAACGATTGACGGTATTGTTGCATACCTGGATAACCCGGATATCGAATGCAAGGAGCTGATGGAACATATTCCGGCTCCGGACTTCCCGACGGGCGGTATCATTTACGGCTATGGTGGTGTGAAGGAAGCGTATGAAACGGGCCGCGGAAAAATAACGCTTCGTGCTCGTTGTACGACGGAAGAGCTGCGCGGAAATCGTGAGCAGATCGTCATTACGGAAATCCCATACCAGGTTAACAAGACGACGTTGATCGAGAAGATTGCCAGGCTCACGCAAAACGAAAAAATTGATGAGATTTCAGAAATCCGTGACGAATCCGACCGTGAAGGTATGCGGATTGTGGTGGTGTTGAAACGAAATGCAAATGCCGGCATCGTGCTCAATCAGCTGTATAAATATACGCAGATGCAGACGACCTTCGGCGTGATTAGCCTCGCGCTGGTAAAAGGACGTCCGAAAGTGATGCCGTTGAAAGAGCTGATCTATCATTACGTAGAGCATCGTGTTGAGGTTGTCATTCGACGTACGCTTTATGATTTGAATCAGGCCGAAGCACGCGCTCATATACTTGAGGGATTGAAAATCGCCCTCGATGATCTGGATGAGATCATTAAAACGATCCGTGCTTCTGACAGTCCGCAGGAAGCTAATAAAGCACTGCGCCGCAAGTTTGCACTGACGGATATACAGGCCCAGGCAATTTTGGATATGCGTCTGCAAAAACTGACCGGTCTGGAACGCGATAAGGTAGAGCTTGAGTATGGCGAAATTGCTGATAAAATTGCCGACTATCGCGGTATTCTTTCCGATCGAAGTCGTCAGACAAGTATCATTAAAGAGGAGCTTCTGGAGATCAAAGATCGTTATGGCGATGCCCGTCGTACGCAGATTGTACACTCAGCCGAAGATTTCAGTGTAGAGGATATGATTGCTGATGAGGATGTGGTTGTTACAATCTCCAATAAAGGCTTTATCAAACGCATGCCGGTAAGCGGCTACCGTCGACAAAAACGGGGCGGCAAGGGTATGAAAGGTACGACTACCAAAGATGATGAGTACGTCGAGCATCTGTTTGTTGCGACGAACCATAATTATATCCTTTTCTTTACCGAAAAAGGGCAGTGTTACTGGCTGAAGGTGTACGAAATACCGGAAGGTTCACGTCTAGCGCGCGGACGTGCGATTGTCAATCTTATTGATATCGATAAGGATGATAATATCAAAACGTTTGTACCGGTTAAAACCCTTGATGATGAAGAGTATATCAACAATAACTACATCATCATGGCTACCAAAGAAGGTCAGGTTAAGAAAACGAACTTGGAAGCCTACAGTCGCCCACGACGAGATGGAATTATTGCTATTAATATTAAAGAGGGTGATTCTCTACTCGAGGCGGCACTGACTAATGGCGAAAGCAATGTGATCCTGGCCAATAAAAAAGGGCGCGCCATCCGGTTCCATGAAGATGACGTACGTGATATGGGTCGAAACACATCCGGCGTTAAAGGAATGGATCTGGGCAAGGATAACGAGCTGGTGGACATGGTTGTCATCAAGAATACCCATGGATCGACCGTGCTGGCCATCTCCGAAAATGGATACGGCAAGCGTTCGCTGGTCGAAGATTATCGCGAGCAAAGTCGAGGCGGTAAAGGTGTGATCACGCTGAAGGTCACCAAGAAAACCGGTGAGCTGATTGCTCTGAAAGAAGTTTCTGACAAGGACGATCTGATGATCATCACCGAAAACGGCAAAGTGATTCGCATGAACTGTGGTGGCATCCGAACGATGGGTCGCAATACCCAGGGCGTTCGAATCATGCGCCTCGATTCGGATGGCAAGATCGCAGCCGTAACGCGCGTTGTCAATGAAGAGGATGACGAGACGGTGTAGTCGAAAGGAAGTCGACAAATATCGTAAACCCTGACAGGTGCTGAACCTGTCGGGGTTTTTATTGGTTCCCCAATATGAGGGTGAGTTCGAAATAAGAATATCATGATAATACGGATCGATGGCTTATAATCAGATAAAATGTCTGGTAGCCCCGGGCTTCAGCCCGGGGATTAGAGATTCCTCCTACCGAAACCTGAGTCTGTCCTCCCGGTAAAGGCGGGAAGGTGCCGAAGGTTGGGCGTTGGTTGGGTATGGGGAAGCCCCGGCGAAACACTTGAAAAAGTAACACAAAAGAGCCTTGGGGCCTTTTTACGTTCTTTTTTAGCTATTCGCCTCAAAAGACCCCAAAATCTGCCTCGAACTGACAATTTTTCGTTACAATTTCATAAGTCCGACAGACTTCTGGGAGAAAATAATTGAGCGCACTAAATCTTTATATCGAGCTGACGTTAAATTAGAACTGTATAAGACGGTTTACTTAAACATTAAAATCTTCTAACAATTGCATTTATCTGTAACGGTCAGGAGGGCTGGGACTCTTATTTTTATCAGGGATTGTTCACAAGGCAGAGACCAAAAATGACGAAAACGGAGAAAGAGAACCCGGATGAACAGCCAATCAGACAGGCGATAGATATATTTGAAGATCATTTCCGTGAGATTGCTACAGTAAATGATTGGGCGGTGAAGATGGGCAGGCCAAACAGGCGCTCGTTTTCGGATGCTTTTCGCCGGCACTATGGCAGCCGTCCCCAGCCGGTATTGCTGGCTTATCGGGCGAAAAAAGCCATGCAACTGCTCCGAAATACCACTCAATCCAATTTTGCTATCGCACAAAAGCTGCAGCTAAAGGACGAAAGAGGTCTGTACCAGTTTATACGGCGCCAGACCGGATACACGCCTACTGGCGTTCAGAAGCTGCCGGAGCCGGAATATAACGCCCTTATCGAAAGATTAGATAACAACATTATATAACAGGATTATATAACGAAATTAGCGAACGAAAGTAGTTGATATGTTAAGGTGATACCTAGAAACTTTCTGAAAGGAATTGAAAAAGAGGTAATTGCCCCTGTTAATGAATAGGAAAACATCACATAGAGTAAGCAGAAACAGTAGTCAAAGGATTCGCAGAACGATAGGTGTACTGTTTACAGCAGTCGCTGTTCTTAAATTAACCGCTCTTTCCTATCTCACCGACCTTTTTTATTCGTTGATGCCCGTCAGCTGGGTAGGTTGGATGTCGGCAGACTTGTTAAGAATTGGAATTATCGCGGTTATTGCTGCCGAGCTAATTTTGGGGAAAGGAAGAAAATGTAACAGTACCTGCTTACCGTGATTCTTCAGCTTTACTTTTTAAACAAGAACTAATTCCATCTACTCCGATAAAGCTTTATTTCAACCAGAGAGGGAAGGTGTCTGCTATCGGAAATATGGGGTCAGAAGGAAATATTCAATCATTTATAGAGAAGATAAAATCTAAGAGACCACACTTTATTAAGTAATGTGAGTTCTAGATAGAAACGGGCATTCAGAATCCCACGCTGAGCTGAAGGGCAAGCATATCATCCTTTAAGTCCATTCCTTTATTATGGGGAAGCAGATAAGAGGCTTTCAAGATGATGTTTCGCTTGATTTTATATCCCAAAGCAATCTTATCTGTCGTCGGCTTTATATCATACTTCCCTATAATGTCTAAAAATTAGCTTCAATAAAGCGTTTGGGTTCTCTGGAAATATTATATATTGGGTTTACTGCATATCAATAATTGGGTATGGTGACGAAAACAGAGTCCTTAAAACAAACTAGTCTGTCAGATCACGGTTTATGGTATGGAATTATAGCTGTGGTCCTGACTTTTGCAAGCAATTTTTTTGCCGGGGTTATTTCCACGATGATGTCAACCTATCTTCCGGCTTCGGTTCAGGATCTACTTGGATTGGTGAGCACAAACCAGGTAAGTTATGTAGGCTCATACATCAACGCTTTATTTTTGCTTGGCTGGGCGTTCGGTGGATTTTCGCTGGGTTGGCTGGGAGACCGTTGGGGCAGGGTACGGATATTTTCGTCCTCCCTCCTCATTTTTTCGGTATTTACGCTGGCAGTATTTTGGGTATCAAGCTGGTACATGCTTGTAGCGTTTCGTTTTTTAGCTGGGCTTGGAATTGGGGCCACGATGGTTTTAAGTGCTGTATTGGTTGCTGAAATTTGGGGAGAACGTGCTAAAGAACGTGCCGTTGCTCTTACTGTTATGTCAGTAGGATTCCCCATTGGCATTATCGCTTCCGGGATGATCAGTTATCTGCTGCCGGATTGGCGCTCCGCATTTTTGGTTGGCTTTTTGCCCTTATTGCTTGCCGTCATCTGTCAATTCTTTTTTGAAGAACCGAAGCAGTGGAGTCTCTTTGCACAAGAGAAAACCTATAGTGGACATTGGTCTGCCTTAAAGAACTTGTTGGCCCCTGATAACCGAAAGAATTTTATTATTGGCACGACGATATTTGGGGCAATGTTGATTGGACTTTGGGCTGTTTTTAGCTGGTTGCCAACCTGGGCGCAAAGCTTGGTAGGCACAGCGAAAGCAGGAGAACAGGAGGGCGGAATTCTTATTATGCTGCTGGGAATGGGCGGCATCGTGGGGTGTGTGATTGCAGGCTTTCTAGCCAATATCATGGGACGCCGCGGTGCACTCCTGCTATCGTTTGCCGGTGCTTTTATATGCACCAGCTTTTTATTCTGGACGAATCATACCTTTGGTTTTGTTATTTACCTGGAAACAGCAGCGCTTTCCCTTTTCTTTGGAATAAGCCAGGGCATCCTTACCGTTTATATTCCTGAACTTTTTCCAACTTCGATCCGCTCAACGGCTACCGGAATCGGGTTCAACGCCGGCCGATTGTTTACGGCAGCAGCCGTTTTCTTTGTAGGAATATTGGTACCCATTCTCGGGGGATATGGTAATGCACTCTTCATTTTTTCGCTGACGTATGCCATTGGCTTTGTTGTTACCTGGTTTGGGGAAGAAACCAAGGGGTCGACATTATAGTTTTTAGCGCTCATAGTTTAGCGTGTGAACGACATATTTTATCTTCAGGTATTATTCTGCATCTTATGGGATAGCCATAGTCCGGAAAGGTTGTTTTGGATTTTTGGGGAACCGTTTATAATGTTAAAATGTGAAAATAGAATCGGAATGACATTAAAAACTTACTTGTTTAAAGCTAAATGCACATTTTCCAGTTATTCAAAAATTTATGTACATTGAATTTGAAATGATCATCCAGATCTCATGCAAATGAGTACAAAACGCAATTCTATATCCCCCAGAAGGGAAAAAATAATACAAGCCTTGGAAGAAGCAGGAGAGGCTATGCAGATTCGCGATATTGTAGATAATACCGGTCTCGAGTATAACAATGCCAGGAGTGCACTGTCTGAGATGACGAAAATGAACCTCTTGGTTAGAATACATCGGGGAGTCTATGATCTTCCTGAACGCGTTGAGGAGGATGGGATGGAATCCCCGGACCATCCCCTGCAAAAAATCTTGCTAAATCAGCAGATTTTGAAAGTTCTTTTAAATATCGTCATCACCAACAAATCTCTTATGGAGGCACTTCTTCTTGGGCAGCAGGAAATCATCAGTACTATTCGAGAGATTAATCCTGATGATGACAAAAGCGAAGAAGCCATTAATGATTTAGAGGAAATTTTTGCAAAACGAGTTGAATGGCATTTCGATATTGCTGCTGAACAAGTGGTAGAGCAGTATACCAAACTTCCTGAAGAAGTATTAGATGTGTTGGTTTCTCCCCTTACCCGGGATAAAGATGAAGAAGGAGCAAGCCTTATTAGCCGCCTCCAAAAAAAATATAAAGAGCAAGCTAAAAGCCAGACCGAATCCAGTAATACAGAGGGATAGATCTATTCTCATCACTAGAAGACTCACCTGCTTAGTGCATTGCTAAAATAAATCTGAAACAAATTTCTGAACAGGAAACCTGAATATAGCTCTCTGCAAGGGGGATACTCAATTTTCTAATATTCACCGGAGTTTGCGGAGCTACCGGCTTCCCGTCCTTTTTGGCTCCTTGTTCTATGATCATGGTTCTGCCTCTCTCTCACAAGTGGCAACCAGCTGCGGGTGGACTGCGCTTTTGTCAAATTTAGCGGTTTTACATGTCACTAACTTGTTATATTTATTTATTTATGACGTCACCCACTTGTTATTATTAAATGAATGATTTATGTTCTTATGGCTACTTAGGTAGAATAGCCAGATTTAATAAAAAGACAGCAGTAATCATTTCTGCATAAAAAAGTAGTCCTATTTAATAACAAGCATAAACAAAGATGGTAATGGAATATGGCCTATATAGATGTTGAGGATGGGTTACCCGGCATTACGGGGCTTTTGGAGTATCGGCTTGATTCAGCAAAGCCAATCCGTGAATTAACACAAATCCTACTTAGAGGAGCCTCCTCCCTGAACGAAGGGGAACGAGAATTGATTGCAGCACTTGTCTCGCACAAAAATGAGTGTGTTTTTTGTTCATCCGCTCATACTGCAGCAGCTAATCTTTTAACCGGCGACTCGGGAATCAGTGCGGCTATTAAAGAAGATATCGACAGCGCCCCCATCAGTGCTAAAATGAAAGCACTATTGAAGATCGCATCAAAAGTACAGGAAAGTGGCTTGTCGGTAACCGAAGATGATGTTGAAAAGGCACGAAAAAAAGGAGCGACGGATAAAGAAATTCATGATACGGTACTCATCACTGGTCTTTTTTGTTTATACAACCGTTACGTGGATGGCTTGAATACCTGGACTCCCGAAAATCCTAAATATTATAAATCATTGGCTCGGCGTATTGGGCCCAAAGGATATCTACGTCCTCCGAATGGGTATGAAGGAAAAAAATATTATAAGGAGGAGGATTAAGTTATGGCTTACATCTCACTGCCGGAAGATCTACCGGGTATCCGGGGATTAATGAACTATCGGCCGGAAACGGCGCAACCTCTAAATCAACTCGTTGATGTATTGTTGCAGAAACCCTCTTCATTGGGAAAAGGGGAACGAGAATTGATAGCGAGTTATGTTTCCAGTCTTAATAAATGCAAATACTGCTCAAACACCCATGGAGCAGTTGCAAAACACCACCTTGGTGATGGAGAAATTGTGGAACAGGTTAAAGCAAATAATATTGATACAGCTTCTGTCAGCTCTAAAGTGAAGGCTCTGCTCAATATTGCTGGTAAAGTACAGCGGAGTGGACGGTCGGTCACTGAAAAAGATATCGAAAAAGCTCGTAAAGAAGGGGCTACCGATAAAGAGCTGCATGATACAGTGTTAATTGCGGCCTCCTTTTGCATGTTCAATCGTTATGTGGACGGTTTGGGCACTTCGGCTCCAGATGATCCGGAGGTCTATGATCAGATCGGTGCATACCGGGCTGAAAACGGGTACCAGGCACCGAATAACGAAATCAAATAGAATCCAAAATTGGTAAATGAGTAAGGACTAATCAATGGCTTATATTCCCCTTCCCAATGACATGCCGGGTATCCGTGGACTTATGCACTACTGTCCCGAAACAGCCCTCCCTCTAAACAAACTTGTAGAAGTTCTGTTACAACGTTCTTTGACTCTTAGTAAGGGGGAGCGTGAACTCATTGCCACTTATGTTTCCAGCCTCAACAAGTGTCAATTTTGTGCTTCCATCCATGGAGCTATTGCCAAACATCATCTAAATGATGCAGAGCTGGTCAAACAAGTACAAACGGATCCTGAACAAGCAACGATCAACAACAAACTTAAAGCTCTACTGAAGATTGCTGCAAAAGTCCAGAAAAGTGGTAAAGAGGTTACAGCGGAAGACATTATAAATGCTCGCCGTGAGAATGCCACCGACAAAGAAATCCATGACACTGTTCTGATTGCCGCTGCTTTCTGTATGTATAACCGTTATGTGGATGGGCTGGGGACACATGCCCCGGATGATGAAAGCATCTATGATCAGATTGGTGCTTATCGTGCTGAAAAGGGCTATCTGGCTCCCAACAATACCTTAAGTGACTAAAAAACCTATCTTATGAAAGTACCATTACTGTATTTAACTGTCATTCTATTAGCTCTTCCAACTACGCATGCTTTTGCCCAAGCCGGTTCTGTACAAGGTCGTGTAGTGGATGCTAAAAGTCGGCCGTTACAGGGGGCCACGGTCTTAATTGAGAATACTACATTAGGAGCTGCCACTGATAAAGATGGCAATTTTCTAATTAAAGATGTCCCTGTGGGAGAACAAACCTTGGTAGTACAGTTTATCGGGTATTCTACTGTACGGAAACAGATTAGGGTTGAGGATGATCAAACAACGGAAGCCGATGTTACACTTACTGAAGACCTGCTGGGATTGGATGAGGTCGTCGTATCGGGGACGTTTAATCCTGCTACCAAACTTGAGTCCAGTACGTCTATCACTACCTTGGATCCCCAACATATCAGCAGACGTATCCCAAGTGGTACGGCCGATTTGTTGAATGCTGTTCCAGGTTTACAGGTTACCGATAACTACGGTACCGTAGGGGCAGATGTTACTGTTCGGGGACTCCCGCTCACCGAAAATAGTTCTTTTCGATATATTAGCCTTCAGGAAGACGGCTTGCCGGCTTTTGAAGTTCCCGGCTTGTTATTTGCCTTCCCTGATGCGATGGTTCGTCATGATGAAACAGTTAACCGGGTGGAAGTGGTGCGGGGCGGTAGTTCTGCCATCTTTGCCTCTAATACCCCCGGTGGGATTGTCAATTTCATCAGCAAGACGGGCGGTCCGGAAATTTCGGGAATATTAAAAAGTACCGGGGGACTTCAGGGAATGTACCGGCAGGATTTCAATCTGGGCGGTCCGTTAGCGGATAAGTGGAAATTTAATATCGGTGGTTACTACCGTTACGATGAAGGGGTTCGGGATCCCGGTTATCCCGCCAATCGCGGGGGGCAGGTGAAGCTTAATGTGACGCGCAATCTGGATTCCGGTTTTGTACGATTTTATGGGAAGTATCTCAATGAGAAAGATGTGTGGTTTTTGGGAATCCCCTTTCAAAATTATAAGGATCCTGAGCCCATTCCAGGCGGACCTGGACTTGACAGTGGTACCACTTTTTCTCCCAATAGGAGAATGATTAGAATTCCCGATGCCTACAATTATGGTTCCTGGACCTATAAAAATATGGACAATGGTTATGATGTAACTTATAAATCGCTGGGAATGGAACTGTATAAGGAATTGGATAATGGATGGGATCTAACTCTTCGAAGCCGAATACTGCACGTAAATAATGATATGAATCTTATGGCAGATGTAGCCGATCCTTTCCCTATAAAGGCTTTTGCCCAACCGGGAATACCTGCTAATGTTCCCAGATTTGTTCGTTTTGTCAATTCAGGAAAAACAATTACAGACCAAAACGAGGTTGCCAATCTGAATGGCAACGGGCTGATGACGGTCCACGGTTTGGCCTTTGCTACCCAACCGGTTACGAACTTCATAACAAAACTAAAAGCAACGAAAAAGATCGGAAACCACAGTATTAATACCGGTCTCTATTACAGTACCTATCGCACCCATTTGCGTATTGTACAGGCGGGCGTTTTCCTGGAGATTGCCAATCATCCGCGTCTGTTACAGATAATGATTCCCGGACAAAACGGGAATCCTGTTGGTTTGACACCGGCCGATGGTTTTGCCGGTTACAATACCAGTTACTGGAATTTACACACCAATGCCAACTTGGCTGCACTCTATGCTGGTGATACTTGGAAAATTACGGATAAAATTACACTGGATGGCGGATTCCGTTTGGACGAAAACTTTAGTAAAGGAGCCGCCGAGCGTCCTGTCGATCCCGGAGAAGTCGATAATAATGGAAATGTGGTCGGACAAGAGGTGCCACCCGGCTATCCTTCTTTTACGCCTACTCCACAACAGACATTGTGGGGAGAGTTTGGCAGCGGCAGATATCGAAGCTGGAATTACACTTTCACAACACTTAGTGGTTCCATTGGCTTAAACTACAAATTGTCTGATAAATTAGCGGTTTACGGACGTGCCAGCAGGGGAAGCCGGGCTCCCGACTCCCAAGTCTGGACGTTCCAGTCCACAAACGGAAGTCAGATTACCGGCGATACTAAAAGAGGTGAAATCGAAACTATTTTCCAGGCTGAAGCGGGTGTAAAAATGCGGGCTTCCCATTGGTCATTAATGCTGACCGGGTTTTACAGCCGAAGTAAAAATCTCATCACGGATTTATTGCGTGGTCAGTCGGATGGTAGTTTTGCTTTCCTCCCCATACCCGGAGACACCCGAACTTTTGGAGCTGAGGTTGATGCCGTGGCCCGACCGTTCGATGGATTGGAGCTACGCTTGATATCAACCATTCAGGATCCACGTTTTACCAAATTTGAATACCAATTCTTTATTCCGGGGAATAATCAATACAGCGGTACACAAAACAGAGATTATTCTGGGAATCAACTTAATGATGCTGTTCCTTTGCTCGCTGATTTTACAGCATCATATTCATACCATCGTTTCAATATCTTCGGTAATTATCGTTATACCGGAAAGCGAATGGCAAATCGACCCAATACCATAACGATTCCGAGCTATAGTGAAGTAAAGGCAGGCTTGGGTCTAACTTTTAATCAATTTAAGATTGAGGTCGAAGGAAAAAACTTGTTGAATACACAGGCTATAACGTTAATGGCTTCCAGAACCGGTGAAGATGTGCTTAATGTTAATAGCGATGGAACAGCCGATGTGCTGGTAACTTCCGGATCAAATGCTGGTACTGTTAGCACAACGCCTTATACGACTGGGCTGGGTATTTTGCCACGGAGTATTCTCTTAAGTGCCACATATAACTTTTAAAAATTACTGGGATTAAGACGGAGCTTTTTAGGCAGAGATCGCTCTCGGGTTTTCTATTGTACGTTGTTTGCAATAACTAATCTGCCCCACGTCCCTCCTTTTGAGTGGCTGTGAGAAAATTTAAAGTCAAATTGTATAAAACTTATTTAGGATAATAGCTTAATTAAATAATAGTTGTCTCCGGACCCCCTTTAAGGAGATGGTTAGATTTTATTTTTATCTTAAGGCTAAATCCTAAAGTTTAATTTGTACTTTACTCTAATCTCACAGCCTGATAAAGGAGGGGCCTTTATAATAAAGGGCTAAACTTCCAATCGGAATAGCTGTCAGTACAACTATTGGAATTTATATCCCGAGACCGTCACAAATTCTCCGGGGATTTGATATTGAATACCATCCCAGAATTTTTTTATAGAAGCAATGTACTCTGCATGTGCTTTGTCTTTTGTCTGTGGATCGAATTTGTTATAGGCCAAGGCCACTGGCCCACCCGCGAAAGCTGCAAGATAGGCCTCTTCATCGGTGGAATACTTGATTGAATAAGAAAGACGCTCGGTTTTAATACCCTCTAAACCAGCCGTTTTAAATGTTGAGGCAAGCGTTTGACCGGTTCCTTGCTGAAAAAATAAAGGACATACGTCTGATTTTACTCTGCGATCCACTATTGGAAAAATTTCGGCCCAGCCACAATTTTTTCGTGCTCCCCATGTAAGTACGGCTGCTCGTCCACTCGGTTTTAAAACACGATACATTTCTTTTAAGGTTTGTACTGGGTCGGGGACATACATGATTCCGAGAGCACAAATGGCGATATCAAAACTTTCATCTGGTATTTTCAGGGCTTCAGCGTCCATCCTGGCAAAAGAAACATTTTTAACCTGCTGTTCCCTGGCTATGTTGGCTGCGATAGAAATCATTCCATCCGAAAGATCGGTTGCTACAATTTTTCCTTTTGAACCAATGCTCTTAGCGGCGGGAAATGTCACAAGACCTGTCCCGCATGCAACATCCAGAACGTGTTCGCCAGCAGTTAACTCTGCGATGTCGAGCATCCAATTTTGGGCCGGCTTCAGTTGCTTTTGCCAGGAGGCTTCGTAAAATCTTGCCGCTTTGTCCCACCCATAACGCTGGACGCGTCGTTGTAGGTCAGGATTCATTGTTTATTCTTAACCTGGTCAGGTTTAGTTGTTTTTGTGATATTGACCTCTCGGCTTACTTTAAGAGGATGAATAAAATCGTCTAGCACGGGGCTGCAGGTATCTGCCTTTTCTATCATATGCAGAATATCTTTTCGTGATGCGGGACTGTCTATAAAGACATGATATCGTAGGTTCTTATAGCCGGGTGGCGTGTCATCGACATCAAATTGTCCGCGAGCATCCACATCAGCTTCCACTTCAATTTCGAGTGAATGTATCGGGATATTCAAAACGGCTGCCCAAGTGGAGTAACCGATTGCAAGACAGCTGCCAAGAGCTGCACGTTGCAAAACACTGGGACCAGGTCCCGCATTATTGCCACCCTGTTTGGTGCCGACATCACAGGTAAACTTCCAGTCACCGTGTTCTACTTCACAGGTTGTGCCATTACAGAGACTAATTTTGGTTACGGTTGTATATTGACCGATCGAAGGCTTAAGGGCAAGGGCTTTGCGGTTGCGTTCAAAAGATCGTTTTAAGGTTTGTGGATCCGACATAAGTTGTCAGACTTGTTATTATTACCTCTAAGACCAATATAAACAATAGGATAATATATAAAAATAATAAGATTTAAAATCTATTTTGATTCGAAGTCAGGCTAACCTATTCTCACTTTTTTGCTTTTTAAAAGTCTGTATTCTTTTTGGCGGATGAATTGAAATATTATTTTATTGAAGACACATACTTTACAAGACTTAAAAAGATGTATCATGGTTAGAGATTTGAGACATCGCTACATGTTGGTTTTTTCTACAGCACTAATTCTTATTTCATTTTTTTGTATTAAAAAAAGTTATGCTCTACAGTCTGTTACACATGACAGTACGGGCTTAAAATTAGATGACGGATCCGGTGCTTATGCTACCGGCCACTATCCCAATCTGTTTAAACAGTTAGGGCACTCAAAAAAAGAGATTGACGCAAAAATAAACGCTGCTTTTCAACAGCTTTTTTTTGGTAACAAGGATCAACGTATCTACTTCCATGCTGGAAAAAATGAAAATGGTCCTTTGGCATATATTACTGATGTTGCTCATCACGATGTACGCACCGAAGGGATCTCCTATGGTATGATGATCGCAGTTCAGTTAAATAAGAAGGATGTCTTTGATGCCCTATGGAACTGGGCTATGACCTATATGTACGTAAGGTCACCTAAGCAACCAGCTCAGGGCTATTTCAGGTGGTCGCTCAAGGTTGACGGCACACCTAACTCTGAAACGCCGGCACCTGATGGAGAAGAATATTTTGTGACAGCGCTTTATTTTGCTTCTCACCGCTGGGGGAATGGGGAAGGAATTTACAATTATAAAGCGTGGGCTGATAAGATTCTTACAGCCATTCGTCATCATCCACTGAAAACCGGAAAAACTAAGTTCGGAAAACGGACCATTCATAATATGGTAAGCGAAAAGCATAAAATGATTCGATTTGTCCCTGGTGTTAATCGAAATGATTTCACGGATCCTTCGTATCATCTGCCGGCCTTTTATGAACTGTGGGCGCGTTGGGGCCCCCAGGAAGATCGGCAATTCTGGGCCGATGCAGCGGACTCAAGCCGAGCGTTTTTCCAGAAGGCAACGAACGCCAAAACGGGACTCCCCTCGGATTATGCTAATTTTGATGGATCCCCCCATAAGACCAAAGGATTTAGATATTCATATACCTACTCTGCCGATGCATGGCGTACACAAAGCAACTGGTCGGTAGACTGGGCATGGTGGAAGCAAGATCCGGGAGAACAGGAACTCAGTAATAAGATACAATCTTTTTTTGCTTCCCAAGGCATGTCTACATACGGTGATGATTATATGCTTAATGGCAAGGAATTGGGATCGAGACACGCCACTGGATTGGTCTCGACGAATGCTGTAGCTAGTCTGGCGGCAACCCACCCCATGGCCAAGGACTTTGTGAAGGCTCTCTGGAATGCTCCTATTCCACAAAAATTTAAAGAACGATATTACGATGGACTACTCTATATTATGAGTTTTTTATATTGCAGCGGTGAATACCGGATTTGGCCACCACAAGTCACTAATACACATCAGTAAAATGATCTCTTTTGAAGAATGATTCTGCAGGATTGTACACATAAGCCCATGTTAGTTTGCCCGCCGGCCTTCTCGGTTTGTCGGTAAGGCTTTTCCGGTAAAATGCTTCTCTAAAAATGGGCGACATTTCATAGAATTTGCCCCAGTTTTCCGGCTACCACTTTTCGGCTTC
>Ga0102962_1000712_pt1 | contig 14621 bp, 14 predicted proteins | sample SalPonF2_C_D2_MG_FD_84519 | JGI IMG/M metagenome (GOLD analysis project Ga0102962, IMG submission 84519) | Salt pond soil microbial communities from South San Francisco under conditions of wetland restoration - Salt Pond MetaG SF2_C_D2_MG ...
ACGTGTTTCTGCGCAAGACCACGCCAGGGCAGGAGTAAGGGATAGCGTGAAATTCAACGAAATCTGGAAGCAACTTCTCCTATGGGGCGTGATCATCGCGGCCTTCATACTGATTTTCAACAGCTTCAGGCCAAGTCCGCCTCAAGCGAAGAAACTGTCTTACTCGCAGTTTGTCACTGACGTTACCAGCGGCAACGTGGGTTCTGTCACTTTTGAGCAGAACAACATCAGCGGCGTACTCACGTCCGGGCAGAAGTTCGAGACCTATACCCCGGATTCCGATCACACCGATCTGGTCAAGACCCTGGTCAAGAACAACGTGGAGGTTAAAGCCAAGCCACCGGCGAAGCCGTCCCTGTTCATGCAGATTCTGATCAGCTGGGGGCCGTGGATTCTGTTCATCCTCATCTGGCTGTTCCTCATGAAGCAGCTGATGCAGGGCGCGAGCGGGGGCCGCGGTGCCATGTCCTTCGGGAAGAGTCGCGCACGCATGCTGTCCGAGGACCAGGTCAAGGTGACGTTTGCCGATGTGGCCGGTGTCGATGAGGCCAAGGACGAGGTCTCCGAACTGGTCGAATTCCTGCGTGATCCGGGCAAGTTCCAGAGGCTCGGCGGCCGCATTCCCAAGGGCGTGCTGATGGTTGGCGCTCCCGGTACCGGCAAGACCCTGCTTGCGCGCGCCATAGCGGGCGAGGCCAAGGTGCCGTTCTTCTCGATATCGGGTTCCGATTTCGTGGAAATGTTCGTGGGTGTCGGCGCGAGCCGCGTGCGCGACATGTTCGAGCAGGCCAAGAAGCACGCGCCGTGCATCATTTTCATCGATGAGATCGATGCCGTCGGCCGGCACCGCGGCGCCGGGCTCGGCGGCGGCCATGACGAACGCGAGCAGACGCTCAATCAGCTGCTCGTGGAAATGGACGGCTTCGAGGGTACCGAGGGCGTCATCGTGATGGCGGCGACCAACCGGCCCGACGTGCTCGACCCGGCGCTCCTGCGTCCCGGGCGTTTCGACCGCCAGGTCGTCGTGCCGCTGCCGGACGTGCGCGGCCGCGAGCAGATCCTCAAGGTACACATGCGCAAGCTGCCTCTCGCCGATGACGTGCAACCGATGATCATTGCCCGCGGCACGCCCGGGTTTTCCGGCGCGGACTTGGCCAACCTCACCAACGAGGCGGCGTTGATTGCCGCCAGGGGCAATCGGCGCGCGGTCGGTATGGAAGAGTTCGAACGAGCCAAGGACAAGATCATGATGGGCGCCGAGCGGCGTTCCATGGCGATGAGCGAGGAAGAAAAACGCCGGACGGCCTATCACGAGGCTGGTCATGCCATTGTCGGCCTGTCCGTGCCGGAGCATGACCCCGTCTACAAGGTCACCATCATTCCGCGTGGACGGGCACTTGGTGTCACCATGTTCCTGCCCGAGGAGGATCGCTACAGCGCCAGCAAGCAACGGCTGAACAGCCAGTTGGCCAGCCTGTTCGGGGGACGCCTTGCCGAGGAAATCGTATTCGGCAAGGATCATGTCACCACGGGTGCTTCGAACGATATCGAGCGCGCAACCGAGATCGCACGCAACATGGTCACGCGTTGGGGATTGTCTGACAAGCTCGGGCCATTGTCCTATACCGAGGAAGACGACGAGGTGTTCCTGGGGCGGGCCGTAACGCGCCATAAGCAAGTCTCGGACGAGACCGCGCACACGATCGACGAGGAAGTTCGGTCCATTATCGATGCGGCCTATACGGGTGCACGCGACATCCTGACGCGCGAGCGTGCCAAGCTCGATGCCATGGCGGAGGCGCTGGTCAAATACGAAACCATCGACTCGGGGCAGATCGCCGATATCATGGCAGGCCGTTCACCGCGTCCGCCGCATGACTGGACCGATCCCGGGGGGCCGGGTGATGAAGTGTCCGATACGAGTGCGGCAGGTTCGGGCAAGCAGGAACCCGGCGGATCCATTGGCGGACCGGCCAACCAACACTGACATGCGGTTCCGGTAGCCTGATGGAAGAGCGAGTGCCTCCAGGCGTGGCAAACAAGACGGGGAGTCCCGGCACATGGGCGCCACGGCTGGAGTGGGGACAGGGCTTGCTAGAGCTGGATGTCCCCCGTGTCATGGGTGTCCTGAACGTCACGCCTGATTCCTTTTCCGATGGAGGCCGTTATCTCGATCCGGGCCATGCAGTGGAACGCGCGCACGCCATGGTCGAGGAAGGAGCGGCGATTATCGATGTGGGCGGCGAATCCACCCGGCCCGGTGCGCAGGCGGTCTCTGCCGGCGATGAGATCGACCGGGTTCTGCCCGTGGTAAAGAGACTGGTCAAGGAATTGAAAGTACCCGTCTCGGTTGACACCGGCAAGGCTGCAGTCATCAACGCGGTCACGGACGCAGGCGCAAGCCTGGTGAACGATGTCTATGCCTTGCGCTTGCCGGGGGCCCTCGAGGCCGCGGCCGCGGCGGACTGCGCCATCTGCTTGATGCATATGCAGGGCGAGCCCCGCACGATGCAAACCAGCCCGCACTATGAAAACGTAGTGGAAGAGGTCTGCGAATTCCTGGAGAGCCGGGCCGATGCCTGCGTCGATGCCGGCATTCCGCCTGACCGAATACTGCTGGACCCGGGGTTCGGCTTCGGCAAGTCCCTCGAACATAATCTTCTGTTGCTGCGGCATCTGCCCGAATTGCTTGACTTGGGTTATCCCGTCATGGCGGGGCTGTCGCGAAAATCTTCTATCGGCCGCCTTACCGGGGTGAAAAACCCGAAAGAGCGCCTGGCTGGATCATTGGCTGCGGCATCACTGGCCGTCTGGCTGGGGGCAAGCGTGGTGAGGGCCCATGACGTAGCGGCGACGGTACAGGCACTGGCGGTTATCCATGCGGCGAGGAGGGAGGCATGAACACCCCCGGACAAAGACGCTGGTTCGGGACCGATGGCATTCGGGCCCGGGTCGGTGAAGCCCCTCTGACACCGGAGTTCGTGCTCCGCCTGGCCTGGGCCGCGGCGCGGGTGCTCAATCACGGAGAAGGCGGCGGCATGGCGGTGGTGGGCAAGGACACCCGGCGCTCCGGTTATATGTATGAATCTGCCCTTGAGGCGGGCTTTTCGGCAGCCGGGATGGATATTCGCCTGCTGGGGCCCATTCCCACGCCGGCGGTTGCATACATAACCCGGACTTTCCGCGCTAGCCTGGGGGTTGTGATCAGCGCATCGCACAATCCCTACCAGGACAACGGAATCAAGTTTTTCGGCCCGGACGGGCGCAAGCTTGACGACGAAACCGAATACGCCATCGAGCAGACCCTGGAGAGCGAGCATCTCGTAGCGGATCCGGAAAGGATCGGACGGGCCAAGCGCGTCGAGGATGCGCGCGGGCGTTATATCGAATTCTGCAAGGCTTCGGTGCCTCACGGACTTTCGCTCTCAGGCCTCAAGTTGGTGATCGATTGCGCCCACGGCGCCACATATGCGGTCGCCGAGCACGTGTTTTCCGACCTGGGTGCGGAAGTGATCCTGATCGGAGCCGAACCAAACGGTTTCAATATCAACGTGGGCTGCGGCTCAACTTGCCCCTCGTATGTCGCCCAGGCCGTGAAGACTCATGAAGCCGACTACGGACTCGCCTTTGACGGTGATGGCGACCGGGTCGTCATGGTCGATGCATCGGGGCGCATTTTCGATGGTGATGACCTCTTGTATGTCATTGCCACCGACCGCGCGGCGCGCGGCGCACTGTCGGGCGCGGTCGTGGGCACGGTCATGAGCAATATCGGGCTGGAAATGGCCCTTAATGCGCATGACATCAACTTTGACCGGACACATGTCGGTGACCGCCATGTCCTGGCACGCCTCCAGGAGGTCGGTGGGTTGGTCGGCGGTGAAAGCTCGGGACATATCGTATGCCTGGATTCTTCAACCACGGGCGACGGCATCATCGCAGGCCTGGCGGTGCTTGCCGCCGTGGTCAAGCGTCAGAAGAGCCTGGCCGAGATATGTGAGCCATTCATAAAACATCCGCAAGTGCTGGAAAACGTTGTAATCGACGGTGTGGCGCGCGAAGCGGTGCTGGCGGATGCCGAGTTGCGGAAGGTGGTTGAGGACATCGAGCGCAAGCTGGGGGATTCGGGACGCATTTTGCTGCGTCCCTCGGGTACAGAGGCGCTGATCCGGGTCATGGTGGAAGGTCCCGATGAGGATGCCATCCGGGGGTATGCTAAACAGATCGCGGAAGCCGTCACCCGGGCAGCACAGCGTTGATTTGAAGCCGTAGCGTCGATAGAATGGCGCGTTTGGTGGACACGGCATCCCGGATGCGTACCCCGCTCGTTGTAGCCAACTGGAAAATGCATGGCCGCCAGGCACTGCTTGGAGCCTATGTGGCGGGTGTGACTTCCGGATTCAGACGGATTAGCGGAGTCGAGTGTGCCGTATGCCCACCGGCGCTCTATCTCTCGGCTTTTGAGGCATGCCTGCGCGATCAAGACGCTGCTGGACTCCCATTTGGCCTGGGCGCACAGGATTGTTCGCCCGAGCGGGACGATGGAGCCTATACGGGCGAAATCGGAGCGTCCATGTTGGCCGATGTTGGTTGCGGCTGGGTCATCGTGGGGCATTCCGAGCGGCGGGCCCGCCAGCAAGAGGATGACGCGCTGATAGCCCGTAAATTCGAGGCGGCGCTGGGTGCCGGACTCAGGCCGATCCTGTGCGTGGGCGAAAGCAAGGAACAGCGCGAATCGGGCAAGGCGGAAGAAGTCGTCCGCGGGCAGCTTCTTGCGGTAATGGACCGAGTTGGTACAGACCGCATGGCGCAAGGCGCGGTGGCCTACGAGCCGATCTGGGCAATAGGATCGGGACAGCCGGCGACGCCGCGGTCCGCGCAGGATATGCACGGTATGCTGAGACGTTGCATTGCGGAGAGGTCCGCGACAGTGGCGGCTGCAGTGCGGCTGCTTTATGGGGGCAGTGTCAAGCCCGATAATGCCCGTGATTTTTTTGCTCAACCGGATATCGATGGTGCCCTCGTAGGCGGTGCGTCACTGGATCCGGCCAGTTTTTGTGCTATTGCGGCGGCTGCAGCCGTCGCCTGAATTCAATCGGGGAACTCAATGCTCTTCTCAATTCTTGTCGCGCTGATGGTGTTGCTTGGAATCGTCCTGATCGTGCTTATCCTTTTGCACCAGGGCAAAGGCGCCGATGCGGGCGCGCAGTTCGGTAGCGGTGCTTCCGGCACGGTGTTCGGCGCCCGTGGTTCGTCGTCTTTCCTGACGAGAACCATCAGTGTACTGATGACGCTTTTCGTCGTGCTGGCGCTGGTGATGGTGTGGATCTCGCGGCATGGTGCCGTGCAGAGCAACAGCGTGATGGCGTCGGCCGGTTCTTCCTCGACTGTCTCCAGGCCTGCCGCGTCAGAGGCAGGCAAGGCCGGAACCCGTGCGTTACCCGCGGCGGGCAAGACGGTTTCGACGCCTGCGGCGAGTACGCATGGGACGTCACGGCACGACTAAGTTAAAATAGCGCCGCCGCGGGGTCTGTTCATGATCCATGCGGCACGCGAGTCGGCCCTGGAGGTCGGTTCGTGCTTGAAATGGGCCTGTTACAGGCTCGTCTTGCGGATGTGGTGGAATTGGTAGACACGCTGTCTTGAGGGGGCAGTGGCTCACGCCGTGCCGGTTCGAGTCCGGCCATCCGCACCAAATTTGCGACGGATCGGAAGCCGGCCTCACGCGTCTTTTACCGGGATGCCGGGTGTCAAGCGAACCGTCATCGCCTAGTGCTGTAAAATAGATGGAATTGTTTCGGCGCACTGCATATGCTTGAAAATTACCTATCGGTACTCATTTTCATTGCCGCGGGTGCTGCGCTCGGCGCGGTCCTGATCGTAGTGGGGCTCCTGGTTGCCCCTCATCGCGCCGACGACGAAAAGTATTCACCCTACGAATGCGGGTTCGAAGCCTTCGAAGACAGCCGCATCCGATTTGATGTCCGTTATTACCTGGTCGCGATCCTGTTCATCATCTTCGACCTGGAAATCGCCTTCCTTTTCCCGTGGGCCGTTTCGCTCAAGCGAATCGGTTTGTTCGGGTTATTGTCCATGGCGGTTTTCCTGAGTGTGCTGATCGTCGGATTCGTTTATGAATGGAAGCGGGGAGCTCTGGAATGGGAATAGAGGGCGCATTGCCGGAAGGCATGCTCACCACGACCGTCGACAAGGTCGTGAACTGGGCGCGTACCGGATCGCTGTGGCCGATGACTTTCGGCTTGGCCTGTTGTGCGGTTGAGATGATGCATGCGGGCGCAGCGCGCTACGATCTCGACCGCTTCGGCGTGATCTTTCGACCCAGCCCCCGCCAGTCCGACGTGATGATCGTGGCAGGTACCCTGGTCAACAAGATGGCCCCTGCGCTGCGCAAGGTCTACGACCAGATGGCGGAACCGCGCTGGGTTATCTCCATGGGATCCTGTGCCAATGGCGGCGGGTACTACCACTACTCTTATTCGGTCGTACGTGGGTGTGACCGCATCGTGCCTGTGGATGTTTATGTCCCGGGGTGTCCGCCTTCTGCCGAGCAGTTGCTCTATGGTGTGATCCAGCTGCAGAAGAAAATCCGCCGCACCAGCACCATCGCACGCTGAGGCTGTCCTATGAGCGAGACTCTGGAAATTCTGGCAACCGAGGTCGCCGAACGCTTTCCCGCCCTTGAGCGCGTGCCGTCGACGTGCGCCGAGGTCACATTCGAGGTGGCGGCCGGCGATCTGCTCGATGTGGCGGCCGCGTTGCGGGACGAGGCGGTATTCCATTTCGAGCAATTGATCGATCTCTGTGGTGTCGATTATTTGTCTTATGGCAGCGACGAATGGACCGCCCGCGCGTCCGCCACGGGCTTTTCGCGCGGCGTGGATCGTCAGTTGCCCGGACGGATGCTGGGGAAACCGCGTCGCTTCGCGGTGGTCTACCACCTGTTGTCGGTGCGTCATAACCGGCGCATGCGGCTCAAGGTCTATTGCCCCGACGACGATTACCCGATCGTGCCTTCGGTCGTCTCCATATGGCCGGTGGCCAACTGGTTCGAGCGTGAGGCATTCGACCTGTATGGCGTGCTCTTCGACGGTCATCCGGATCTACGGCGGATTCTGACCGACTATGGCTTCGTGGGTCACCCCTTCCGCAAGGATTTTCCGCTTTCGGGCGAGGTCGAGATGCGGTACGACCCGATCGAGCGGCGGGTGATCTACGAACCGGTGAAGATCACGCCGCGCACCCTCGTGCCGCGTGTCATTCGCGACGACAACCGATACTCGGACGTACTGACGGGAGAGCGGGCCGGCGATGAGTGAGTTTCAATCTTTCACGATGAATTTCGGGCCGCAGCATCCGGCGGCGCATGGCGTGCTGCGCCTGGTGCTGGAGATGGAGGGCGAGGTGATCTACAAGGTCGACCCCCACATCGGGCTTTTGCACCGCGCCACCGAGAAGCTCTCCGAATCCAAGCCGTACAACCATTCGATCGGCTACATGGACCGGCTGGATTACGTCTCGATGATGTGCAACGAGCATGCCTACGTGCTCGCCATCGAGAAGCTGCTCGGCATTGAACCGCCCAGGCGGGCCCAATACATCCGCGTCATGTTCGACGAGATTACCCGGATCCTCAATCATCTGCTGTGGTTGGGCGCCCACGCGATGGATATCGGCGCGATGACGCTGTTCCTGTATTGCTTCCGCGAGCGCGAAGAGCTGATGGATTGTTATGAGGCGGTCTCGGGTGCGCGCATGCATGCGACCTACTACCGTCCGGGCGGCGTTTACCGCGATCTGCCGGACACCATGCCCAAGTATCTGGCATCCAAGTGGCACAACGAGCGCGAGACGAAGGAACGCAACGAATGGCGCGAAGGATCGCTGCTCGATTTCATCGAACAGTTCGTGAACCGTTTCCCCGGGCTGGTCGACGACTACGAGACGCTGATAACCGATAACCGCATCTGGAAGCAGCGTACGGTCGGCATCGCCGTGGTCGAGCCCGAGCGTGCTCTGGCCCTGGGCTTTACCGGCCCGATGATCCGGGGCTCGGGCATCGAATGGGACCTGCGGCGCAAGCAGCCCTACGAAGTGTATGACGAGCTCGATTTCAAGATTCCGGTGGGGGTCAACGGCGACTGCTACGACCGATACCTGGTGCGCGTGGAAGAGCTGCGCCAGTCCTGCCACATCATCAAGCAATGCATCGCGTGGCTGCGGGAGAATCCCGGTCCGACCATGCTGTCCGACGCCAAGGTGGATCCTCCCAAGCGCGAAATCATGAAACGTGACATGGAGTCCCTGATCCACCACTTCAAGCTGGTGACCGAGGGTTACAGCGTGCCCCCGGGAGAGGCTTATGGGGCGGTCGAGGCGCCCAAGGGCGAGTTCGGAGCCTATATCGTGTCCGATGGCTCCAACAAGCCGTTCCGGCTGAAATTGCGCGCGCCGGGCTTCGTGCACATATCCGCGCTGGATGAGATGACTCGTGGCCACATGTTGGCCGACTTGGTGGCCATCCTCGGCACGCAGGACATCGTATTCGGTGAGGTGGATCGCTAATGGATCTCGATCAGGCAAAAGAAGTACTCGGCGCCCATGCGTGCGAAGAGATCGACAACTGGATTGCCAAGTTTCCCGAAGGCAAGCAGCGCGCGGCATCCATAGCCGCCCTGCGGATCGTTCAGCACGAAAACAATGGCCACCTGACCGTCGAGTTGATGGACGCGGTAGCGGCCTATTTGCAATTGGAGCCGATCGCGGTCTATGAAGTGGCGTCGTTCTACTCGATGCTGGAGGTCGAGAAGGTCGGCCGCCACAGTGTTTCGGTGTGCACCAACATTTCCTGCATGCTGTGCGGGGGCGAGGAAATCCTTGCCCATGTCGAGCGTAAGCTGGGTATCAAGGTGGGAGAGTCGACGCCCGATGGGCGCATTTTCCTCAAGCGCGAGGAAGAATGCCTGGCCGCCTGCAGCGCCGCGCCGATGATGATGGTTGATCACGTTTATTACACGAATCTCACCCCCGAGCGCGTGGACGAGATTCTGGACTCCTTGGAGTAGTAGGCATGGAACTGAATCAGGTCTGTTTCGCGACGCTCGGTTTTGACGAACCGTGGACGCTGGAGAACTACCTGAAGATAGGCGGCTACCAGGCCTGGGAGAAGATCCTAAAGGAACACCCGGATCCGGCAAGCGTCGCCGAAACGGTCAAGAATGCCGGCCTGCGGGGACGCGGCGGAGCGGGCTTCCCGACCGGCGTCAAATGGAGCTTCATGCCCAAGACGCCCCCGTCGCGCGACAAGTACGTGGTGTGCAACTCGGACGAAAGCGAACCGGGCACCTGCAAAGACCGCGACATCCTGCGCTTCAACCCGCACGCCCTGATCGAGGGCATGGCGATTGCCGGATACGCCATGAATTCCGAGGTGGGCTACAACTACCTGCGCGGTGAATTCATGGACGAGCCTTACCGCCGCTTCGAGGCCGCGCTCAAGGAAGCCTACGAACGCGGCTGGCTGGGCCAGGACATCAAGGGCAGCGGCATCAACTACGATCTGTATACCGTGCTCGGTGCGGGGGCCTATATCTGCGGAGAGGAAACCGGTTTGCTCGAATCCCTGGAAGGACGCAAGGGCATGCCGCGCTTCAAGCCGCCGTTCCCCGCCCAGTGGGGCGTTTGGGGCCGTCCGACCACGGTCAACAATACGGAGACGCTGGCTTCGGTGCCGACCATCCTGCGTAACGGGCCGGAATGGTTCATGAAGATCGGCAAGGACGAGAAGAACGGCGGGACCAAGATCTTTTCGGTGTCGGGACACGTGGCCAAGCCGGGCAACTTCGAGGTGCCGCTGGGCATCTCCTTCAAGGAGTTACTGGATCTCGCCGGTGGCATGCGCGACGGCAAGAAGCTCAAGGCGGTGATTCCCGGCGGTTCCTCCGTACCGGTGGTGCCGGCCGAGACCATGATGCAATGCGACATGGACTACTCCAGCATCCAGGAGGCGGGCTCCATGCTCGGTTCCGGGGCGGTCATCGTAATGGACGAGGATACCTGCATGGTGCGCGTCCTGGAGCGTATCGCGCGCTTCTACTACGCCGAGTCCTGCGGCCAGTGCACGCCTTGCCGCGAAGGCACGGGGTGGCTTTACCGCGCCGTCGGGCGCATCGAGCGCGGCGAGGGCCGCCAGGAAGACCTGGACCGCCTGGTCGACGTGGCGCATCACATCGAAGGCCACACGATCTGCGCACTGGGCGATGCCGCGGCGATGCCGGTGTGGAGCTTCATCAAGCATTTCCGCGACGAGTTTGAATATCACATCCGCGAGGGTCGCTGCCTGGTAGGACCGGGTGCGGCACGCCAAACGCGGGCGGCCTGAGGCAATCGAGGTAAGGAATGAGCGAGGATCGCGTCAAACTGACGATTGACGGACGCACACTGGAGGCGCCCAAGGGCGCCATGATCATCCAGGTGGCGGACGAGGCCGGAATTTACATTCCGCGTTTCTGTTATCACCATCGGCTCAAGATCGTGGCCAACTGCCGCATGTGCCTGGTGGATGTGGAAGGCGCTCCCAAGCCGGCGCCGGCCTGTGCCACGCCGGTGAGCGATGGAATGAACGTGCAGACCCGTTCGCAGCGCGCGCTGGATGCACAGCGGGCGACCATGGAATTCCTGCTGATCAACCATCCGCTCGACTGTCCGATCTGCGACCAGGGCGGCGAATGTGAACTGCAAGACCTGGCCTTGGGCTACGGACGCGGTGTGTCCCGGTTTACGGAACGCAAACGGGTGGTACCCGACAAGAGCCTGGGCCCGCTTGTGCGTCCGGAGATGACGCGCTGCATTCACTGTACCCGCTGCATCCGCGTGCTCGAGGAGGTCGGGGGCCGCCAGGAGATGGGCGCGACCGGCCGTGGCGAGCACATGAAGGTCGGCACCTATATCGAACAGTCGATCGACTCCGAGCTCTCGGGGAACATTATCGACGTTTGCCCTGTCGGGGCGCTTAATTCCGCGCCCTTCAACATGCGCGCGCGCGGCTGGGAGCTGCTGTCGCACAAGACGGTCGGTGCGCACGATTGCGTCGGTTCGAACCTGTACGGCCATTCCCTCCGCGGCCACTTCCTGCGCGCCGTGCCGCGCGAGAACGACGCGATCAACGACTGCTGGATTTCCGACCGGGACCGGTTCAGCTATACGGGGCTGGCCGCGCGCGACCGCGCGCTCAAGCCGCTTCTGCGCAAGGACGGCAAGCTGGTCGAGGCAAGCTGGGAAGAGGCGATACCGGAGGCCGCGAAAATGTTGTCCGGCGCGGCCGGCAATCTTGGCACGTTGGTCTCGCCGAGCGCCACCAACGAGGAAATGTACCTGGCTCAGAAGCTGACGCGCGAACTCGGTTCCGGGCACATCGACAGCCGTATCCGCCAGGCCGATTTCCGCGACGATGCCGGCGACGCCCGTTATCCGTCCCTGGGCGGCCCGATCGACCAGATCGAAAGCAATGACGCGATTCTCCTGATCGGTTCGCGCCTGAACAAGGAAGCACCGATCCTGGGCTACAGGGTGCGCCGCGCAGCTGCCGCAGGCGCCGCGGTGATGGCGATCAATCCCCGCCGTTTCGACCTCGCGATGCCGGTCGCCCTCGAGCAGTTGATCCATCCTGACCAGCTCGTTAGCGCCCTCGCGCAGCTCGCGCACGCGATTGCCTCCATAGCCGGGGCCAAGACGCCGGCCTTCCTGGAGCGGTTTCCAAACCCGGGCGACGAAAGCTTCAAGCGCATGGCGGAGCGGCTCCACAAGGCTGAGAGCCCGCGGCTCCTGCTGGGGCATCTCGCGCTCCAGCATCCGGCCTTTGCCGACCTGAGAAGGCTGGCTGCGCTCGTTGCGGAACTGTCCTCCGGCAGCGTGGGATATGTCACCGAGGGCGCGAACCAGGCCGGTGCCTACATTGCCGGCGCCGTGCCGCATCGGGGACCGGGCGGCGTTGCGGCGGACTCGGGTGCCAATGCCCGCGAGATGTTTGCGGATTCCCGGGATGCGTACCTGCTGCTCGGCGTCGAACCGGAGGTGGATTGCTGGGACGGCGTTGCCGCGCGCGAGGCATTGGACAAGGCCCGCGTGGTCTGTCTTTCGAGCTTCGTCTCTTCCGCCATGCGCGAGTATGCGGATTGCGTGCTGCCGCTCGGAGCCTTCGGTGAAACGCCGGGATCGTTCATTAACGGAGCAGGCGTTCTGCAGCGTTTTGACGCCGTCGGGACACTGCCGGGCGAAGCGCGGCCGGGCTGGAAGATACTTCGTGCACTGGGCGCCGAACTGCAAGTCGGTGAAGGCTTCGACTTCACGTCGTTCACGGAGGTCCACGCGCAGTTCGTCGATGCGATGGGGCATCTCAACAGCGACGAGGCACTAAATACCTATGGCGGTAACTGGGAGCCAGCGCCGGGCAAGGGGGACACCCCGGAATTGCGCGCCGTGGTCGAGACCGGTATCTACGCCGGGGACGCCCTCGTGCGGCGTGCCGGGCCCTTGCAGGAAACGCCCGATGCGGAAGATTCGCGCCGGGTCTGGCTGCATCCCGCCGATGCCGAGTCGCGTCAGCTGAAGGAGGGCGCCACCGTGCGCGTACTGGCCGGGGAGAACGCTTTCGAAGCCCCGCTCGCGATCGACAAGGGCGTGTTGCCGGGCACCGTCTGGCTGCCTTCCGCGACCGGCACGGCCATGTCGACCACCGTATCGCTCGAGGCAATCGCCCGGGCAGCCGAAGCCTGATCGGGTAGGGGAGTAAGCAGCGCATGCATCACTTCGCAGAATTTTTCATCGGCATCTGGCATGACATTCCCGCCTGGGGGCAGTATCTGCTGACTACCATCGGCAAACTTATCGTGATTGCTTTGCCGGTGATTCTGACGGTGGCCTACCTGACGCTGGCGGAGCGAAAAGTCATCGGCTTCATGCAGACACGTATTGGCCCCAACCGGGTGGGTCCCCGCGGAATGCTGCAGCCGTTCGCCGATGTGATCAAGCTGGTCATGAAGGAAGTGATCCTTCCTACCAATGCGAACCGTTACCTCTTCTTCATCGCGCCAGTCCTCTCGATCATGCCGGCCATTGCGGCCTGGGTCGTTATCCCGTTCTCGCCGGGACTGGTCGCCGCGAATGTTAACGCCGGATTACTTCTGATATTGGCGGTGACGTCTATCGGCGTATACGGCGTCATCATTTCCGGGTGGGCTTCCAATTCCAAGTACGCGTTCCTCGGAGCGATGCGCTCGGCCGCGCAGATGGTCGCGTATGAGATCGCGATGGGTTTCGCCATCGTCGGTGTGCTGATGGCGGCACAAACCCTGAACCTGACCCAAATTGTCGAAAACCAGGCCGGCGGGATCTGGCACTGGTACTTCATCCCGTTATTGCCGATGTTCGTCGTCTACTTCATTTCGGGCGTCGCGGAGACGAACCGCCTGCCGTTCGACGTCGCCGAGGGTGAATCCGAAATCGTTGCCGGTTTCCACGTGGAATATTCAGGGACCGCTTTCGCCGTGTTCTTCCTGGCGGAGTACGCCAACATGATCCTGATCTCGGGGATAGCCTCGCTGCTCTTTCTGGGCGGCTGGCTGTCGCCATTTGCGGGGATTCCGTGGATTGGTCAGCCGAGCATCATCTGGATGTTCCTGAAGATGGCGTTCTTCCTGTTCCTTTACTTGTGGTTCCGCGGGACCTACCCGCGTTACCGCTACGACCAGATCATGCGCCTGGGATGGAAAGTGTTCATCCCGGTGACGCTGGTATGGATTTTCGTTGAGGGTGCCCTGATCATCGGGCACGTTCATCCCTGGTTTGCCTGACGGGTATTTATAGAATCATGCAGCGGATCAAGGACTGGTTAAAGAGTTTTCTTCTTATCGAACTCCTCAAGGGGTTGACGGTTACCGGACGCTATTTCTTCAAGCGCAAGGTGACGGTGCAATATCCCGAGGAGCATACGCCGAAGTCCCCACGTTACCGTGGGCTTCACGCGCTGCGCCGCTATTCCAACGGCGAAGAGCGTTGTATTGCCTGCAAGCTTTGCGAGGCGGTGTGTCCGGCTTTGGCGATCACCATCGACTCCGAGCGCCGTGAAGACGGGACCCGCCGTACGACCCGTTATGACATCGACCTGTTCAAGTGCATCTATTGCGGGTTCTGTGAGGAAGCCTGCCCGGTCGATTCGATCGTCGAGACCAGTATTACCGATTTTCATTTCGAACAGCGTGGCCAGCAGATCATGAGCAAGGACAAGCTGCTTGCGATCGGCGATGTCTATGAGAAGCAGATCGCGGAAGCCCGCCAGGCCGACGCGCGTTATCGCTAAGACCGAGGAAATCATGTCATCCAGCGTCATTATCTATCAGGCCCTGTTTTACTTGTTCGCCGGTGCGCTGGTGTTGTCCGCGCTGCGCGTAATTACGGTCAAGAATCCGGTGCATGCCGCTTTGTTCCTGGTGTTGGCGTTCGTCAATGCCGCCTTCCTCTGGGTTCAGATGGGCGCCGAATTCCTTGGCATCATCCTCGTGCTCGTCTACGTGGGTGCGGTTATGGTGTTGTTCCTGTTCGTGGTC
>Ga0102962_1000714_pt1 | contig 14616 bp, 16 predicted proteins | sample SalPonF2_C_D2_MG_FD_84519 | JGI IMG/M metagenome (GOLD analysis project Ga0102962, IMG submission 84519) | Salt pond soil microbial communities from South San Francisco under conditions of wetland restoration - Salt Pond MetaG SF2_C_D2_MG ...
TACCTTTACGGCCACCATCACCACCGGCGTCACTGATCTGGCTGGCAACCACCTGAGCAACAATTACTCCTGGACTTTTACTACAGCCCAGGAAACGACACCGCCGACCGTGGCATCTACCTCGCCGACAGACGGGGCTACAGATGTCGACAGTGCTTCAATAATCACAGCTACTTTCAGTGAAGAGATGGATCCCACCTCCATTAATGACAAATCTTTCATCCTGGTTCAGGGGGGCACCGCTATCAAAGGGACTGTCAATTATTCGGGGACCACCGCCACTTTTACCCCAAACGATGATTTAGCATTTGCCAGCCCATTTACGGCAACGATTAAGCACGAAGCCAAAGACCTTGCCGGCAATCACATGACCAGCGATTATTCCTGGTCATTCACCACCGCCCAGGAAACCACCCCTCCAACCGTGATATCGACCTCTCCAACAAACGGTGCTACGGGTATACAAGTGAATACGACTGTTTCTGCTAACTTCAGCGAAGATATGGATCCGTCAACTATTACGAATACAACCTTTACCCTAAGCCAAGGTGATACGCTGGTTTTCGGTACCGTCACCTATTCCGGGACCACGGCCACCTTTACGCCCTCCATAGATTTAGATTTTAACGCTACTTATACGGCTACTATCTCATCCAATGTCACAGACCTGGCCGGCAACCACTTGAGCAAGAATTATTCCTGGACTTTCACCTCTGAACCTACTAGCACCACCGCAGGACAGTAAAATTACTTGATGAATATCTGAACGCATTCAGGATGTAATGCTTTTCCCGGTAGTTTTATTTGGATACGAGCCTCGAATTGATTAGAAAGGATGTTGGGATAAGGATAGCCAGTGTTTTATCAATAAACATTACTGAAATTTCATTCTAGACAGCACTATAAACTCTCTTTGTCAGTAATTCTACAACTTGGTCCCTGCGATCACCAATTCGAAGGGCATCAGTCAGGGCTAACAATGCATAAAGTTTTGAATCCTTCTCACAGGCAGTCGGAACGGTACTGTACAATGGATTAATAGCAACTCCTTTGGTTGCATGCCCCTTAGCGGGCCACACATAGGGATGGTCAACAACAAAATCATCACTTAGTATAGGGGCTGAATATGCTGTAGGCATCCCTCGTAACAGCCGACCAGGGATAATCGGAAACACGTGCTTGAGTCCATAAACCAAAAACTCAAGTAACTCATCTTTAAGAATTCTCTGCCGATCCTCAATAAGTCCCCCAATACGTGACCGATTTAAGGATTCACTCACTTCAGAATTACTAAGATGTAATTGAGATGCTAAATCTTTGTTGTACCATTCCTGCCCCCCAACTGCAATGATCTTTAATAATATAACCACATCCTGGGGTCGCATTCCTTTGTGTTCTTTCATAACCTTTAGAATAAGGATGAATTGGCCATAACTCAAGACATACGACTAGCAAATAAGAAGATATCACATTTATATGCTTATTTCGGATTATATTATCAAAGACTTTAATTAATAAACGATTTTAATTTTAATCGATAAACGCATTATTTTTAACGTATGCGTATTATTTCTCTTTTACCAAGTACGACTGAAATTATCTATGCCCTCCGTAAGGGGGATGAACTGGTGGGACGCTCCCATGAGTGCGACTTCCCTGCTGAGGTGGTTGGCCTGCCCGCCTGTACCAAGCCCAAATTTGAGACTGATGGCATCAGTTATGAAATCCACCAACGGCTAAAAGCCTTGCTCCAGGAAGGCTTGTCTGTCTACCGGGTAGAGGAAGAACAAATTGCAGCTCTTGATCCCGATCTTATTATCACACAGGATCATTGCAAAATGTGCGCAACTTCGGTCGATGAAGTAAAAAAAGCCGTCCAATCCAGATTAGGAGACGACGTAACCATCATGTCAGTATCACCTTCCGATCTTTCTTCGGTGGTGGATTCCATTCGTAAAATTGCGCGGGCTATTGATGCAAAAGAAGCAGCTAAACAGCTGACAGCACAAATGAAATCCCAATTACAAGCTATACAGCAAAAAGTTGAGAAATTGCGGCGACCGAAGATTTTGGGGATCGAATGGATGGAACCTCTAATGGCAGCTGGCAATTGGGTACCGGAGCTGATGCAGTTAGCCGGGGGAAAACCACTGGGAGCCCAAGCCGGAGTACATTCCTCTACCCTGGAATGGCAGGATATCCGAAGACTGGATCCGGATATCATCACTATTATGCCATGCGGTTATTCTATTGACAAGACATTACAGGAGATCGGGTACCTTAGGTCACAAAAAGATTGGTCGACGCTACGCGCTGTGCAAAACAAACAGGTTTTTGTGCTGGATGGGAATCAATATTTTAACCGGCCCGGCCCCCGTCTTGTGGATTCTACCCAAATTTTAGGAGAAGTTATTCATCCTTCTGTATTTAGGAATTCAGAAACTCATCCGGGCTGGATCAACCTATTCCATCATACATCACCTTCAACGATCTTTTAAGATGAATCCAAAAATTGCGATCATTGGCGCTACTTCAGGGATTGGACGAGAATTGGCCCATCAGATGCATGCTCAGGGATATACGGTGGGAGCAACCGGACGGCGAGTGGAACGACTAGAAGAGCTCAAAAATAAACTGAAAAAACGCATCTATACAGAATACATGGATGTTACCCAGACAGAAAACGCCATCAGTCAGCTGGATCAGCTAATCAAAAAGATGGGCGGAATAGATATTATTGTCCTTAATGCAGGTGTATCGAATTACCGGCAATCCTCAAAGGGACGAGAGATTGATATGAATGTAATAGACGTAAATATTCGGGGATTTGCGAACCTGGCCAGTTACAGTTTCACTAAATTTGAAGAGCAGGGACATGGTCATCTCGTTGGCATTTCTTCTATGGCTTCATTCTTCGGCTGGGGACTCAGTGCACCCTATAATGCATCCAAAGCATTTGTAAATAATTACTTGCAGGGATATCGTCAGAAAGCCAACCACTCGGATGCCGATATATCAGTCACTACCATCCTGCCCGGCTTTGTGGAATCAGAAATGACCCGCGGCGAAGGCGTTCTATTCTGGATGGCTTCCACCGAAAAAGCAGTCAGCCAAATCGCTGAAGCTATCCGGAAACAGAAGAACATAGCTTATATAACCAAACGATGGCGGCTGATTGCCTGGCTGGTTAAAATAATCCCTTCATGGGCCTGGAATTGGATGTAGAAGGTATTACAGGGTGACAAATTTGTGATAGCTCTACCAGGTATTCGTACTTTAAACATAGAATCCAGGCTATTTTATATCTGATTCATAAATAGTAATAACAATGTCAGGATTACAGGTATTCTGATATAGAACTCTCTGATTTGTTAATATTTAAAGGTTATTATTATGCGAAACCTCAATCAAGAACAAAACACAGATGGCTAAAACCAGCGCCGGCATTTTGCTATTTATCCGCAAACCTCATCTTCAAGTTTTACTTGCTCATCCGGGGGGACCTTATTGGCAAAACAAGGATGAAGGGGCATGGTCTATTCCCAAAGGAGAAATAGAAGAAGGTGAGAAACTGTTGGAAGCAGCGAAACGAGAATTCAATGAAGAAATCGGATTCATTCCCGAAGGAGATTTTATCAATTTGGGCTCCATCCAACAAAAAGGCGGTAAAGCAGTTTATGCCTGGGCGCTGGAATACGAGATTCCTGACGATTTCATTTTTGAAAGTAATGTATTTGAGATGGAATGGCCGCCCAATTCCGGCAAAAAAGAAGCTTTTTTTGAAATAGACCGGATTGAATATTTTGGCCCCTTTGAAGCACACAAGAAGATTAATCCCTCCCAAGCCGAATTTATCAGCCGACTCATTGATAAGTGTACCCAATAGAACGCTGGCCTTTTTAATAGAGTTATTATACTACCAATTCTTTTGTAATAACAATAAATAAAAAGGAGCAAAATTATGGCTGGTAAAAAACTATTGATGATTGTTGGAGATTTTGGAGAGGACTATGAAATCATGGTGCCATTTCAGGCCCTGCAAATGGTTGGACATACTGTTCATGCTGTTTGTCCCGGTAAAAAGAAGGGAGATTCTGTAAAAACAGCTATTCATGATTTCGAAGGAGACCAAACCTACAGTGAGAAACCGGGACACAACTTTGCCCTCAATGCTACTTTCGATAATGTAAATCCTACTGATTATGATGCGCTGGTATTACCCGGCGGACGTGCCCCCGAATATCTGCGTCGCGAAGATGGCGTTATTGACATGATTAATCATTTTGTAGAAGCCCGTAAACCGATTGCCGCCATCTGTCATGGGCTTCAATTGCTTTCCGCAGCTGATGCGGTCAAGGGTAAAACGATCACAGCCTATCCCGCATGCGGGCCTGAGATGCAGGCAGCTGGAGCTAATTATAAAGATGTGGAGGCCACTGAAGTTGTCGTAGATGGCAACTGGGTTACCACGCCTGCCTGGCCGGGACATCCCAAATGGTTAGCGGCATTCCTTGACGTCCTGGGAACTGATATCAAACATCAGGCTAAAGCAACCGCCTGAAAAAGTTATAATACTAAACAAAAAGCGAGGAGAACAAAATCTCCTCGCTTTTTTGTTTTTTAATGAAATAAACCGAACAGATAATTATTGGTCTTTAACTTCACCGATAGTCCCAACATCAGATGGCATTATTACACCATCAATGATATGAATAACACCATTTGTAGCAACCAAATCTTTGGTGGTTACATTGGCATTATCAACTTTCACTGTTGTCGAGCTATCATCATCTGCTTCCATATTTTCATCATCCATAGAGTCAGCATCAAGGGAAACTTTGATCTTATTCCCCTCAAGTGTCTCCAACATTTGTCCATCTTCAAGGTCAGAAGCATAGAGTTCACCAGAGACTACATGATACTTCAATATTTTGGCCAGCTTCTCTTTGTTTTCCGGTTTTAGTAATTCATCAAGCTTGCCCGGAGGCAAATTATTGAAAGCTTCATTCGTTGGAGCAAAGACCGTATATGGTCCATCTCCATTAAGTGTGTCAAATAAATCGGCTGCTTTAAGAGCCTTCATCAATGTCGATAAATCCTGATTCTCAGCTACCATCTCCGAAATAGTCTTATCTGACTTTAAATTCGAAGTAAAAGCAAAAATCAAAATTGATACCATCAATACAGATAGCAATTTTAGTATTTTCATGTTTTTATTTCCCTCTTTGTTTGTTGACCATTATTCTTGACGAACAAGTTCTTATCAAAAAGTTCAACTCCAGATAAGTTTTATTATTCGTCTTTATAGTCTTTTTTACTCCTTAATTTTTAAACGGTTCCCATTATTGTATCACTATTGATTTATGAAATTAAAAACTTAATTAAATTAACTGCTCATTTGCACGAGAAGCGAAATGGGAGATGTCATGCAAATCACTCTCTAGAAATAATTAATATTGGGATCGAGATAATAATTTTTCTTTTAGTATGGGGGATAAGGAATTACACCTCCTCCTATCTTCTATTTTTGTATCAGACTTAGACGCTTGATAGCCCCTCTAAAGTTAACTGCTAAATTTCTGCTCTGTCTATCTCTTCAGATGTAGATCTTACAACTCAACATCCACAACTGTTGATAATTTTGAATTATTTACAATTATTTAAATAACAATCTGCCTGCTCTGTTCGATATTGATAATAAAGGATTGTATAATTGTCTTGGGAGTAGTGTGCGCGGTGAACCTATTTTATCCTGATGGAGTCTGACAATGAAAAAAAGCTTAACTGCAAGTAAAAAATATGTTGTCTCATGTTGCATTCTTGCTCTTGTCTACGGAGCCGGTTGTAGCCGTAGCGTTGCCCAGGATATTCGAAAACTGAGAGCTCCCGAAGGTTTCTCAGTAGAGATATTTGCAAAAGATATTCCTAATGCACGTGAGCTTGCACTTGGATCAAACGGCATTGTATATGTGGGCAGCCGCGGACCTGGTAAGGTTTATGCGATTGTCGATACCGATAGGGATTACGAAGCTGATCATATATACACCATTGCCAAAGGCCTTCGCATGCCCAGCGGCATCGCTTACCGAAATGGCTCGTTATATGTAGGCGCCGTAAGCCGAATCCTGCGTTATGATAATATCGACAATCGTCTGCAAAATCCACCAGAGCCGGTTGTTATTACTGATGATTATCCAACTAAGAGGCACCACGGTTGGAAATTTATTGCTTTTGGCCCGGATGGGAAACTCTATGTGCCCGTAGGGGCTCCTTGCAATATCTGCGAATCGAAAGATAAAATTTTTGCCAGCATCACCCGGATAAATCCCGACGGAACAGACCGCGAGATCGTTGCTCACGGCATCAGGAATTCGGTTGGCTTCGACTGGGATCCCCAAACCGGCGATCTCTGGTTCACCGACAACGGCCGTGACAGACTTGGGGATAATCGTCCGCCGGATGAACTAAATCATCTTACCAGTATAGGTCAGCATTTTGGATATCCTTATAAACATGGGACAGATATCTGGGATCCAAAGTTTGGTGGTAAAGGCAAGCAAATGAAACAGAACTTTCGCCCTCCCGCCCAAGAATTGGGTCCTCATGTGGCTCCCCTGGGTATGATATTTTACACCGGGGACATGTTCCCCAATTCGTATAGGAACCAAATCTTAATTGCTGAACACGGCAGCTGGAACAGAAGTAAAAAAATTGGGTATCGTATAACAAAAGTAACCGTGAACAACGGTCAGGGTACTTCTTATGAGCCATTTATTGAAGGCTGGCTACAATCGAATGAAAAAGTTTGGGGGCGCCCCGTGGACTTGCTGCAACTTCCCGATGGATCCGTACTTATATCTGACGATTACAGTGGCACTATTTTTCGCATCACTTACAACTAATAATAAATTATTTAGATGATCAAATCCCGCAATCGAAATAACTTTCGGAATATCGGCTTGTTAATTCTTCGAATTGGCTTGGGCATTATGTTCATTTGGCACGGCTATCCAAAGATGTTTGGAGGCCCTGAAAAATGGACAAAAGTGGGGGAGGCTATGCAATTTTTAGGTATTCACTTCGCGCCCATGTTTTTCGGATTCATGGCAGGAGTTACTGAATTTTTCGGCGGCATATTTCTGATGGCGGGACTTTTTTTCAGTCCGAGTGCTATCTTTTTGCTAATCGTTATGATTGTCGCCACTTTCAAAAGTATTGGTGCCGGTGAAAATTTTGCAATCTACTCACACAGTATAGAGATGGGAGTCGTTTTCTTAAGTCTCTTGTTTATAGGACCAGGTACGTATAGTTTAGATAGAAAACTACAAAAGAAAAGACGCCGTCGTTTTTAACATGGATGCAATGGTGCTACATACGGTTGGAAAACCGCTTGAACTGCGGGAGGTGTCAATGCCGGAACCAAATGATCGTCAGATATTGCTCAAAATTCAAACTTGTGGTGTTTGCCGTACTGATCTCCACATTGTTGACGGCGAGCTTGAACACCCAAACCTGCCACTCATCCTTGGCCATCAGATTGTTGGCACTGTTGAAAAAATGGGCACCGACGTCACTGATTTTAGCATTGGGGATAAGGTGGGAGTCCCATGGCTGGGATATACCTGCGGAGAATGTGAATTTTGTGAGGCGAACCAGGAGAATCTGTGCGATAATGCTCGTTTTACCGGTTATAATATCAATGGAGGCTTTGCTGAATATACTGTAGCCGACAGTCGATTTTGTTTTCCAATTCCGGAAGACTATCCCGCTGATCAGGCAGCGCCGTTGCTCTGCGCCGGACTTATCGGTTACCGATCACTGCGTAAAACAAATAATGTAAAGAAGCTGGGTTTTTATGGATTTGGATCGGCTGCTCACATCCTTACACAAATAGCTCTTTATCAAGAAAAAGAAGTTTTTGCCTTTACACGTCCCGGTGATTCAAAAGGACAAGAATTTGCTCGCTCTCTGGGAGTCAGCTGGGCAGGTGGCTCAGAAACGCTGCCTTCGGAAAAGCTGGATGCCGCTATTATATTTGCCCCCGTCGGCAAGTTGGTACCCCAAGCCCTGAAAGCCGTAAAAAAAGGAGGAAAAGTAGTTTGTGCCGGTATCCACATGAGCGACATCCCCCAGTTCCCCTATCATGATTTATGGGAAGAACGCTCAATAGAATCGGTAGCCAACCTCACGCGTCGGGATGGCATTGATTTTATGCAGCTAGCCCCCCAAGTGCCTGTCAAATCCAATATAACTCTTTATCCCCTCGAAGAAGCGAATAAAGCCCTGAATGATTTGAGGGATGGTAATTTTGAGGGATCGGCTGTTCTGCAGATTGCGGATCGTTAAACGATTACATTTCTTATGCGTGCATAATTTTATACCCACCATAGATAATAACAATTCTTGCTCGATCAACTATATCCAATTATAAAGGTATTAAGCTGAATTCTAGGTTCTTTTCTTCTTTAGATGACTTCTAAATCAAATTATTACTGATAAAAAAGCCTATTATTCGTATCTTGGGCGCTTATTGAAATGTAAAAAAAGCAGAATCAGACTTCAAAAAGTACCGCTATTCTCATGCACGATATAGTACTCATTCCCGGTGACGGCATTGGCCCTGAAATCACAAAATCAGTTACAACAATCCTTAAAAAAGCGGGTGTTGACATTAACTGGATCCGTTGTACAGCGGGACTCTCTGCTTACAAAGAACTGGGGGATCCCCTTCCTGATGAAACTGTTGAAGCTATAGACAAATATCGTGTAGCTCTAAAAGGTCCGTTGACGACCCCTGTCGGCGCAGGCTTTCGTTCCGTAAATGTGGCCATGCGAAAAAAATTCAATCTATATAGTAACATCCGGCCCGCTAAAACTTTGCCTCATATCAAGAGTCATTTTGACGATGTAAACCTGGTCATGTTCAGGGAAAATACCGAAGGCCTTTATATTGGTAAAGAAAAATGGGTTAAAGAGAACAGCCACGCCGAAAGTATTGCAGTTGTAACGCGAGAAGCCAGTGAAAAAATCATACGTGCTTCTTTTGAATATGCTCAAAAAAATGGGCGTGAAAAAGTTACGCTGGTCCACAAAGCTAATATCTTGAAATACACTTGTGGTCTATTTTTAGAAGTCGGTAATAAAATTGCAGAAGATTATCCTGGGATTGAATATGAAGATCTAATTGTAGATAATATGGCCATGCAAATGGTCCTGCGCCCTGAACAGTTCGATGTCATTGTTACTACCAATCTCTTTGGTGATATTCTTTCTGATCTTGCTTCAGGCTTGGTCGGTGGATTGGGATTAACCGGTGCTGCCAATATTGGTGATGATGCCGCTATGTTTGAAGCCGTTCATGGATCGGCACCTGATATAGCCGGACAAAATAAGGCCAACCCGATTGCATTTCTACTCTCATCTCTGATGATGTTGGAACACATTGGAGAAGAAGCCCTGGCCGACCGCATCAGACAGGCTGTTTATTATACATTAGAAGAAAAATCGGTCTGCACTCCTGATATAGGAGGAAGCGGATCAACAACGTCTTTTACAAAAGCCGTATGCGATAATCTGGAATGATGGATAAGATACTCTCCTCTAGTTCAACCTGAGTTCGATATAAAAAGGCAGAACACTGGCTTATGCATACAATCGTGCATTAAGCGTATCGTGCAACAGATCCCGGATCGTTGTCCGGGATGACACAGCGCGGGATACGGTTACCTGACTGGGATATCATATCGAATGCACGTTAATTTAATTCCATAAATTCAACATCTTTGGTAGTGGTCTCCAATAAGGCGATAGTAGCCTCCCCTTCAAATCCGTGTGCCGTTCCGGGATTTACTGCCAGCGTACCGTCAACCATTTGTACTTTCTTTTGATGGGTATGTCCGGTTACCACCACATCATAGTTACCGCATTGCTCTAGTGCAGCCGTTATCGGGGCATCCGTACCATGATACAGCGCGATCTTGCTACCGTCAGCCGTTAGCTCACCAAAAGATCCCAAAAGTTCGGCCCCTATGGCTTCAAACTTTTGCATCAGTAAATAATAATCACCGTCATTATTGCCGAATACTCCTTTCAGGGTTAACCCTTCAAAAGGTGGAATCGTGAACGGACTGCAGAAATCCCCGGCATGCAGTACCCAATCGACTTTCGCTTCCTTAAAAATTGAAACTGCTTTTTCTATATGCGGTACAGAATCATGGGAGTCAGATATCAGACCAATAAGCATAAAATAAAATATTAGATTAACTGGGAATGTCGTAAAAATCATTAAATTTTTATTACGATAGTTTATAAAATCATATTTAAGATTTAAAGATGTGGTTCAAATAAATTGTGGGTGATGCAATTTAAATTCGTTTCCAAATAAATTAATCTCTAATATACAATCTAAAACAAATTTAACGGAGACGTCATGAGAAGGACTATCACTTTTATTCTATTTATCGGACTATGGTTTGCAGACCTCGCATTAACAGCTACCGCTCAAAATTTTGAAGGAATTATCTATTATCAAATTCCTGAAATGACCAATCAGGGAATGGATAAAATGCCTTATATGATTAAGGGCTCAAAAGCACGAATAGAATTTGGACAGGATCAACAAAAAGGTGCCATGATACTTTTGCCAGAACAATCCAGGTTCGTTTTTGTTATTGATGCTATGAAAAGCTATATGTCTATGAATTACGACGATGTGGTTGACGATAATTCGTTTTCTGAAGAGCATACTTCTATTACTAAAACTGGCGAAATGAAAACTATTGCCGGCAAATCATGTGAAGTGTGGGAAATCACATCAGATAAAGATAATGTTGAAGCTTGTATGGCAAAAGGACTAGGCACTTTTATGATTCCACAAAATCCCATGAGCAAAAAAAATACGCCGGCTTGGGCTCAGGAAATTATAAATGCGAAAATTATGCCTCTTGAAGTGCTTGAACTTAATGATGATGGGTCTAAAACAACACAAATGAAAGCTATAAGGATTGAAGAGAAAACCCTATCACCCGACTTGTTTGAAATTCCTGAAGGATATAAAGATATATCTGCTCTGATGAAACAAATGCGAAATCAAAATAATAAATAAGTTTTACTCTATTTGATTAGAATCCGTATCTCTGATATAAATTAATCAACATCACTGCATTTTGGATAATAATTGTTTTGCCTTCTTTTGATAAGTCGACTCTGCAGAAGCTTTAGATGCTTTTTTAAGGTAAGGACGAGATTTTTTAAACTTTCTCTGGTAATATAAAATTTTGCCGATTTCATAGCCGGATACTACGTAAAACGAACGATCTTTAGTGTTAGGCAAATCTTGGCTTGCCGAAAATGATTGTTTATAGCACTTCAGTGCACTCGACAAATTTCCCCTGCGCTCCAGAATACGCCCTTTCCAGGTTAATAACTCTTCCTGCATAACTTTCTCGTAAGGCAATTGCTTCTGTTTCCACCGTTCCAATGTCGAATCTATAAACTGTAGATCTTCATTAAAACGATGCTGTTTATAATAACTTTTAACTAAAATTCGTGCATAATAATTATTTCGGGGATACTTGGCTTGTAATTCTTCGAAATATCGAACCGCTAAGTCATATTTTTTTTCATAATTATAGTTGATGTTACCGAGAAAATATTTAGCTTCGGCCCGTGCAAAAATAGCCTGTTTGGATGCCTCTTTTAGCAATTGGAGTCCTTTTTTTTCGTCTCCCTTAGGCAAGAACCACGACACGGTTTTTACCACGGGGTATGCCTTGGGTAAATAGGCCGAATAGTAAAGTTTCAAACCCTCCGCCAGTTTCAAATCAGCTAGGTCAGGTTGCAGCTTTTTTAAATAATTGTACGCACTCATTGCCTTACGTGCATAGTTAAGGCTCGTTAACCACTCACTGCGATTAGAATACTGTCTTGCGATATAGCCGTTGCTAATCACTTTTATGATCAGGGCATCAGCATTTGAAGGCTGATCATTCAATAGCTTACTAGCCTGATAGTTGGCCTTTTTCATCATATGAAAGAACTTTTCGTCATTAGAAGTATCTTCTAAATCAGAAAGCACTTTCCACCAGAATTTCATGCCATCCAGAAGGGTCCATAAGGGATGTTGTGGATATTTTTTCTTCCACGAGGCAATCGCTTTTTCGGCACCATCAAAATTAAAATTGTATATCGAATCAACAGCTGCCTGAGCATCGGGACGAAATTTGGAATTATTAATAAGCTCTGGCGTTTGAGCCAAAGAGGGAATCGTCAATCCCCAAACAAATAAAAAAAGTAACCAATACCGGGAATACTTCACTTTCTTTTTATTCACTAACTATCCCATCACATTCTTATTGCAAATAATATTCAAACCATTCGATTGTAGCATCGAGTACATTACGAAAAGCTTCGGGATACTCTTCATCTTCGAAAGGGTGAGCCGTATCAAAAGTGTGTCCTGAACCGGGAATTAATTTCAATTCTTTATCATTCGATGGACAATTATGATAGAGCTTTTCAGCTTCGCTGTACGGCACTCCAAAATCACCTTTGGAGTGAACAAACAAGGATGGTAGATTTAACTCGCGGACCCGTTGAACGGCCATCAAACGATCGCCATTTTTTTGGGCATCTTTGTATACAACGTCCTTAACTGGCATTATTTGTCCTGTACGGCCGTTTTTTATCTCAGTGACACCTTTTTCGTTCCAGTCGGAAATCATTTGCTCACTCCAATGGGCATTATAATCTGCCACGGCCGACCATGTAACCAGACAGGCGATCTCGGGATATTCGGCAGCGGCAGCTACCGCTGTATGTCCGCCACGGGAATGGCCCAAAATACCCATTGAATCCGTATCAAGACTTGCTTTGCCCGTCGAAATAGTGCCATCTTTCAAATTCGTAATGACTGTTCCAACATCTTCAAGATCCTGGCTTAGCGTTTCCCGGGCAAACAGATCCAATTCATCGAATTCGAGCATGTTTTCGCCAACGCCATTGAGCGAAAAGTTCATCGCAAGCACCGCAAATCCCGCACCGCTTAACTCAGCACAAGCATCCGGAAAAGCGCCCCAGTCTTTAAATCCCTTGAACCCGTGCAAAAATATTATGACAGGAAATTGTTTTTCACTATTTCCTGAAGGGACATAGAAATCATAATAAATCGGAAGTCCTTCGGTAGATGGGACTGATCCGGAACTCTTTGAGATGTTTGGGTACCTCATAAATATTATTTCCTTGTCAATTATTTGTTTTAGCGTATTACTATGGCTAATTGTATAGTTTAGAAACTGCTACCTCAAAGATCATCATCACACGGAAATTAATTTCTGCACTAGTAAGGGCAAAACTTGCACTTGCTGAATAGTATGTTTCGGTTAGCATAAAAAATTTAATTAATGACCCAACCGCTAAATACTCTGTATCAATTCTTATTAAAATCAAGTGTATCCAGCTTTACCATCTTGCGCAAACCGTTAATCTCACCTTCTTTGAGATATCGCCAGCGGCCCATTTTTACATTCTTAAGTGTCAGGCCGGCATACTCAATGCGTTTCAATTTTGTAACTTCAGAGTCAAAATATTCTACCATACGGCGGACCAAACGGTTCCGTCCTTCAAAAATAGAAAGAACAAAGCCTTTGGGAGTGCTAGTCAAAGTATTAGGTCGTGCCCACCCATCTTCAAGCTCTATGCCCTGCGACAACCGTTGAAGTTCATCTTCTTTCAAAGATGGTTGGGCTTCTACTTCATACGTTTTTCTCACCTTATATCTGGGATGCATAAGTCGATTAGCCAAATCTCCGTCGTTCGTTAGTAAAAGCAATCCCATTGTGTGACGATCCAGACGCCCCACCGGATATACCCTTTTCCCGGTTGCATCCGCAATTTTATCCATCACGGTATCTCGGTTACGGGGATCATCAGTAGTTGTGATCGTATCTTTGGGTTTGTTTAATAATATATAGACAAACTTTTCGAGGCTAAGCGTCTGTCCGTCAACTACCACTTGATCTGATCGCTGGACTTTTACTCCCATCTGGGTTACCACTTCATCATTTACTTTCACTTTACCAGCTGCGATATAATCATCTGCATCACGGCGAGAGCAAAATCCACAATGGGCAATGTATTTATTTAACCGAATTTTCTCATCGTTGCTATAATTTTGTTCAATTTCATGGGAAGGTTCTTGCCTTCTATTCTTCTTCCTTCGTTCGGTCATTATCTATATTTTCTTCTTTAGGGGGATCAATTTCATTTTCTAATTCATCTTCATCATCACTTTCATCCTCATCATCCAACAACAACTCTTCTGCTGTATATTCCTCCAAGTCAGGGACTTCATCTTCATCAATATTTTCTACAGCTTCAATTAACGATAACGCCGTTTCGGCCGTCTCTTCGTCTTCTACTTTATCCTGTAATTCCTTAAGCTCCAACTGGCGGTCGAACAAAAACTGCCGATGTTCAGCCATGTCATCGTCCTTGAGGATCTCTTCTATTTCACGGGGCTTCGGTAATTCGTCAATCGAATTGATGCCAAAATGTTTCAAAAAATGTTTGGTGGTACGATAAAGCAGCGGTTTGCCTGGTGCGTCCAATCGTCCGGAA
>Ga0102962_1000716_pt1 | contig 14584 bp, 15 predicted proteins | sample SalPonF2_C_D2_MG_FD_84519 | JGI IMG/M metagenome (GOLD analysis project Ga0102962, IMG submission 84519) | Salt pond soil microbial communities from South San Francisco under conditions of wetland restoration - Salt Pond MetaG SF2_C_D2_MG ...
AAAGAAACAGAGCATCCTGGTGAAGTAAGAAAAACAGTATATGATAATATTCAGTTACCCGCCGTTTTCATGGCATACAGAATGCCAGCTGAGGGGACTAAAGATTACTACGCGCTTAGTATGTTGCAGACATTGCTATCCGGAGGAAAGAGTTCACGTTTATATAAAGCGCTTGTAGATGAGCAGCAAAAAGCGCTGCAGGTAGCTGCTTTTCCTTATGCACTGGAAGACGGTGGAATATTCATTTTGCTGGGTCTGGCGAATATGGGGGTTAAATTACCCGATCTTGAGAAGGCGATTGAAATCCAAATTGATTCAGTTAAAAGAAATGGTTTAACAGAAAAAGAATTTCAAAAACTTCAGAATCAGACAGAAACAGATTTTGTGAGTCAAAACTCTACTCAGGAAGGAATTGCCCAGAGTCTGAATAATTATTATACATTTTTCGGAAATCCGGATTTGATAAATACTGAAATTAACCGCTATCTTGCTGTTACCCGGGAAGATATTGTAAGAGTTGCCAAAAAATACCTTACCAGGGATAACCGGGTAGTTCTATATTATTTACCTAAATCAGCAGAAAACAAGGAGGAAAAATAAAATGAGAAAATATATATTGTTATTCATCCTGACTATATCAGTTATTTGGCCTGTTACAGGACAGGTTGACCGCAGTGTGCCCCCCCCACCGGGACCGGCGCCGGTAATTAAAATTGCCGAATATGAGTCTTTTACCCTTCCCAATGGCTTACAGGTGTTCGTTGTTGAAAACCACAAGATACCCAGGGTTTCCTACTCTTTGGTTTTTGATCATGATCCGGTTTCAGAGGGAAAGGATGCAGGATATGTTAGCATGACAGGAGATTTGCTTGGTACAGCAACGGCTACCCGTACAAAAGATCAGATTGATGAAGCAATTGATTTTATCGGAGCTTCTCTTAGCACTTCAGCAAATTCTGTATATGCCTCTTCACTTAAGAAACACAATGAAGAACTTTTGGATGTGTTTTCTGATGTTGTGCTGAACGCACGATTTAAACAAGATGAGCTTGATAAACTAAAAACTCAGTATAAATCAGGCCTTGCTGCTTCTAAAGATGATGCAAATGCCATTTCATCAAGAGTGACTGATGTGCTTGTGTACGGAAAAGATTTTCCTTATGGGGAGGTAGAAACTGATGCTTCTATTGACAATATTGATCTCGATATGTGCAAGAACTATTATACTAATTATTTACGTCCAAACGATGCATTTCTTGCCATAGTAGGAGATATTACACTGAAAGAAGCCAAAAAGATCATTCCGGAATATTTCAGTAAATGGGAGAAAGGCCCTGTTCCCTCTCAAACATTTAATCTCCCAAAACCGCCAGAAAGTACAAAAGTGGCAATTGTTGACCGGCCAAGTGCTGTTCAGTCAGTTATCACGGTTTCTTATCCGGTTCAACTTGAAATTGGAAGTCCCGACTATATTCCGGCAAAAGTTACCAATACAGTATTGGGAGGAGGAACATACAGACTATTTGATAACCTGCGGGAAAAACACGGGTATACCTATGGCTCCTATTCCTCCCTGAACGGAGACAAGCTAATTGGTAAATTCATGGCATTTGCCAATGTCAGCAATGCTGTAACAGATAGTTCGATCTACCAGATCCTTTATGAAATGAAAAGGCTGGATACAGAGAAAGTACCTGATAAAGAACTGGAAAGGGTGAAAAATAATATGTCTGGCAATTTTGCGCTCTCGCTCGAAAGACCTCAGACTGTTGCAAGCTTTGCCCTGAATACCGCCCGTTATAATCTGCCGAAAAACTATTATTCCAATTATCTTAAGAATCTTTCCGCAGTAACTCCGGACCAGGTACTGGCTATAGCTAAAAAATATATTCTGCCCCAGCATTCAAATATACTGGTTGTAGGAAAAGCTGATGAAGTAGCTGAAAAGATCAAACATTTCAGCAAAGACAACTCCATTACCTATTATGATATTTATGGAAATCCATACAATCCCTCTGCAAAAGCCCAGGCTGTGCCGGCAGGAATGACAGCTCAGAAGGTGATTGACCAGTATATAGATGCTATCGGGGGAGAGAAAAACCTCAAAAAGATTAAGGACATCACGGTAAAATTATCCATGGAAATGCAGGGTATGAGCATGAACCAGGTAATATATAAAAAGGTTCCTGATAAATATGCCATGGAAATGTCGATGAACGGAAACACCATCCAAAAGATTGTTTTTGACGGAACCAGTGGAAAAACATCTGGCATGCAGGGAAATGCTGATCTAACTGAAGATCAGATTGCAAATTTGAAATACAACAATATACCGATTGTTCCCGATATGCAATATAGCGATGAAGGATATAAGCTTGAATTAAAAGGTATGGAAGAGGTTGACGGACAAAAAGCATATAATATCATGGTAACCACACCGGATGGAAATCAACAGCAAGAGTATTACTCACTTGATACCGGTCTTAAATTACGGACAGTCAGCACAATGTCTACTCCGCAGGGAGAAATAACGCAGACTGTTGATTACAGCAATTATAAAGAAGTTGACGGTGTAAAGTTTCCTTTTGCTTTAAAACAATCTGTCGGACCCCGAAGTTTCGATCTCAAAGTTGACAGCATTACTGTTAACTCTGATCTGCCGGATGATACTTTTAAATAAAATTTATTAAACCTCCATAAAATGAAAAACCGGCTGCATATAACACTGCAGCCGGTTTTTTACAACCCTGTGAAACAAAAAAGGTCGTCTTTATTTTTCTATAAGATTAAATCTAACATCCAGTAATGAACGAAAAATTGAGCCCTGATCAAACATCAGCTCATCACCCTTTTCGTAGTACCAGTTTACTTCTACATCATGCCCCCGCTCCTGCATTTTCTCGGCAATAATTAATAAATTCATTAAAGAGCGGTTTGAACTGCTGTTTACATATTCCAGTAAAATATTGATCTTTGTACTCTTTTCCGGATTATGAGTATATTCAAAAAAAGCATTGATCAGTTTTTCAAAAAAAGCAGGTGATTTTTCAGATATTGACCTTCCTTTTATGTTAATAATTCCCCCTCCAAATGTAATGTCGGGATGATATCGGGAATCGCTTAAATTATTATCAAGCATATAAACAAAGAGTTTAACAATAAAGTAATAAGCTCAAAAGTAAAATTTGCATATTGCTTAATATCAAGCTTATAATACAAATTTTTATAATAAAATTCCTGTTTTTCTGTTATCCAAGAGAGTATACGAGAATAAAAAAATAAGTTGTAGGTAAACATATGATATTTCTTACCGTTTACATGATAAACACATCACCTGTTCCATTAGCAGACTGTTAATTATTTTATCTGAAATGATTTATGAATCTTATTATTAATTACAGATAGTAGAATAAATTCAGTATAATTGAGTATCATGAATGGAATTGTAGTACTTTGGACATATTATTAGAAGCCAGATACTACGATGAATAGTGGGCTCTTCCAATAATAATTGTTTTTTAAACAGGTAATTAAATTTGTAATATTATTAATTCATTTTATGTCAAAAAGAGAACATACGTATTTTGGTAAATTCAGAAAAGATGCTGAAAATATTGTAAACGACAGGCGGAAAATGAGCTGGCTGCTGTCAAAAGCTAAGACGAAGATTGTAGAAAACAGGGGCGTGCTCAGGAAAGTCCGTGAAAAAATCACTCTTTCGATTAGTCTCTTAAAGGATTATACAGCTGGTCGTTACAGAGATATTCCCAGAAGTAATATACTCCTGATTATAGCCGGATTGCTTTACCTGGTCTCTCCTGTTGATGCAATTTTTGATTTTCTGCCTGGAGGATTCATTGATGATGCAACCGTACTTATTTGGGTATTTAGCCTGATACAGGAAGAACTCGAGAATTATGCTGTCTGGAGAATGCAGCAGGAAATATCAATAGATAAATAGCGGACAAATATTTAAAACATGAAAACAATCAAATTAAAAATACATCTCTATGCTTCGTCAGAAGATATTTATAATGCACTTACCAATTCCTTTGCTGTGTCTTTATGGACCGGTCTGCCGGCAACCATGGATGATAAAGAGGGCACAGAATTTTCGCTCTGGGAAGGTGATATTGTAGGAAGAAATATTGAGATGATACCAAACGAAAAAATTGTGCAGGAATGGTACTTCGGGGACCAGGAAGAACAATCAATTGTGACTATAAAACTGCATAAATCAGAAGAAGGTACCCAGCTTGAGGTAATCCACACCAATATTCCGGATGATGATTATGCTGATATGCTTTATGGCTGGAAAAATTATTACCTGGGTTCTTTAAAAGAATTTTTCGATAAATAAAACCTGTTTATACCATATCATATTGTTGTTCCTGTTTAGTACCACGTTGTATATTTGAGCACATTATTTTCACAATCAAGGATGCTAAAAGTCAGACATCCCTCACATTCTTTATGGAGTTTTCTGTAAAGCCTGACTTTTTGCGACAGGTTGAGGTATAATGTTTTTATATCTTCATGAGCGACATACATTTTTATTTCCGGCTTCCGGTGGTCGCTTACATCTGTATCCTGTTTTACCGGATATATTGCAATCCTGGTATTTGCATACTCAAGCAAAGAAAATGCATTCCCATCATTATTCGAGGAAAGCGGAATACTTTCGAATCCAAGATAATCACAATAAAAACGTGTAGTAAGAATTGCACTATTTACTTGAAGAATTTTATATTCTTCTGAAGTAGCAGTCCCTTTAGGCGTATTATTAATTTTCTTCATCACTGTCATTATTTTGCCCAAAAATAATTATCAATAGATGAAGACTCCAGACATATTCGGTAAAATTGGAATCTTTACCGGTAAAACAGGAAATCAGTTGGTCAGAAGGTATATAAAAGAAACAGAAAAAGTAAAGTTAGAATTGGAGAATAATTTAATTCCCTAACTCCTTGAAGGGCGCTGCGATTTTTCCTGGTTAAAGTGCTCGAGAATTTTATCGGTTATTTCCGGTGCCTTTTCTGAAATCGAATATAAATCATATAATAATTGTTCCATTTGTTCCTTTAAGAATTCATTTTCTTCAGTTATCATGAGGTTTTTTAAATCCTGTTGAAGATAATCTCTGTAGTGATTCAACAATTTTGTATGAACAGATGAAAAATTATTTGGTTTATTATCCATGACGCAAATTGTTCCAAAAATTTCCCCATCCGGCCAATGAATCGGCAAACCCAGATAGGAAGTAATATTTCCGGGAGAATCCGCTAAATGACGCCAGTGCTTATCGGCATGAAGGTTATAAACATGCAGCAATTCATTATTTCCCATTACTGTCTCACAAAAAAGGCCGGTTCCCAGGTTGAGCTGATCATTTTCAATAAATGGATTATCTGCATTTCTTGAACCAAGAAATACTTCAAGCTTTTCAGGAATAACCTGCATAATTAAACCAGATGAAACGTTAAAAGTATCAGCAAGTAAATCAGCCAGCTCCTGCCAGCTGATAATCATTTCATCTGAAATATCCGGCTTTATCCTTGAGGTAATAGAAATCTTCTGAATTTTCGGCTCCCCGGATACTTTCACTTCAGCAAACATTTTGCTTTCTTTCTCTTTCATGGCTGTTTTGAGGTTTCTTTATAAGAGAACGAACTCATTAATTAAAAGTTACATATTAAGGAATTTTTCTATAAACAGGCAGGAAAATGTTTATTACCAAATTTATTTTTCCCTTTTAACAGTCAGTATTTTCTGGTGGTGAATATGTTAATAATTATCTTTGTCTACCCGGATAAAATAAATTCTTTATGGCAGAAAATACATCAAAGGACAGGTATAAAATCAAAGAAACTTTTACGATGTCGGTTGAGAAAATTAACATGTACGCGATTATGTTCCTGTTTCCTTTGTTATTGTTTTTTTCATTGCCTTATGTGCTGATTTGGAGTTTTGATGTTTTTAAAACCGGGATCAGTGACTTTATTGGATGGAAATTATTGCCTGTAATACTTGGAGGAATACTAATACACGAGGGATTACACGGATTAGCACTTGTTATTCTGACCAAAGGAAAGAACCGGGTTATATTTGGATTTAATAAAGAATTATTAGCCCCTTATGCCCATTTTAAAGGTCCGGTAAGGGCCTGGCAATACATGATAATAAGCGCATTACCTGGTGTGGTTCTTGGTTTATATCCTTTAATTTACAGTTTAATAAACGGGAATACATACTTTCATTTCTTTGGTTTACTTTTTACCTGGTCGGCCGCCGGTGACCTGTTTTCCATAATAGCAATAAGTCGTTATCCATTTCAAACAATAGTCCGGGATCATCCTGATACGTTAGGTTTTTATGTGTTGGAAGAAAATACTGAATAGAAAGTTTTCAAAGAAAGATAAAATTTCAGGGAACAGGGTCATAACCGTGTCCACCCCATGGATTACAGGAAAGTATTCTTTTAAGAGAAAGCCAGCCTCCTTTGAAAGGACCATGTTTCTTTATTGCCTGTATACTGTATGTCGAGCAGGTTGGGGTATACCTGCACGAAGGACCAAGCAGGGGAGAAATAGTATACTGATAAATCTTCACTATTCCGATAAATATATAGCTAAGTGTTTTTTTCATTTTTACTTCATTAACCGAGCTATGATAATGCCAATACGTTTTTCAAAAATTTGATAAGGTAACACCTCTCTGCCGATATAGTTCAGCATTAATAGCATCGTTTTATTTTCCCTGGTTAATTTTTCATTCAGGGCATTTTTCTGTAACCTGAATGCTTCACGGATTCTTCTTTTAATAAGATTTCTCTGAACGGCTCTTTTATAAAGTTTGCGGGAAACGCCAAAAATTACTTTTGCTCCTGGATCCTTTTCTCCCTCAATGATCAGAAGAGTAACCCTGAACGGATATTCTGTCCGGGATTTACCAGCAGAAAAGAGTTTTGCAATATCTTTTTTGCTACAAAGACGTTCACTTTTTTTTAACGGAAACCGGGACAATTTTATTTTATTATCAAAAAGAAGCTGTATCCCTCATCCTTATGGTCAATAAATAACCTAAAAAAGATGGATACAGCTCCAAAGAATATTAATTTTCTATTTTTTACAATTCTTATTATGCTCTTTGATAAAAAGTTCAAGAGCCATGGTCATTGAGGGAGCCTCAGGCATAGGAGCCTGTATGTCGAGTCTCAAACCGGCATCTTTAACAGCCTTGGCTGTAGCAGTACCAAAAGAGGCTATTTTTGTGTCGTTTTGCTTGAACTCAGGAAAATTATGAATCAAAGATTTAATTCCTGAAGGACTGTAAAAAACAAGCACATCATAATTTACATCAGAAAGATCTGACAAATCACTGCTGACAGTACGATAAAGAATTGCTTTTGTAAATTTAATCTTATTTTTCTCCAGGATTTTTGGAATATCTCTTTTATGTGCATCTGAAAGGGGTACCAGAAATTTTTCATCCTTGTGCCTGGTAATCACATCCATCAAATCCTGGATCCGGCCTTTACCAAAAAATATTTTTCGTTTTCGATAAACAATGTATTTCTGCAGATAGAAAGCAATGGCTTCTGAAACACAGAAATATTTCATTGAGTCCGGCACAGTTAGCCGGGTTTCTTCACAAATTCTAAAAAAATGATCAACAGCAGTTTTGCTGGTAAAAATCACAGCCGAATGAGCCAAAATATCAATCCTGGCTTTCCTGAAATCTTTGGCAGATACTCCTTCAACCTGAATAAAAGGTCTGAAATCAATTTTCAGATTGTTCTTTTCTGCCAGCTCATGGTAGGGCGATTTTTCATTTTCCGGCTGAGGTTGCGATACTAAAATTTTCTTGATTTTCAAGGTGCGAGATTTTAGTTAAACATATCAGTCTACAAATCAGCTTTGTACGAACGAAAGAAAGTATTTGTAAAACAGTAAAATCGGTAATATTTCGAGGGTACAAAGGTACAAAATCAAATAAGATATTAAAACATCTTTCCGCAGAATAATTCTGAAACTTCTGCCTATCCGAAGTATATAAAAGAAAACTACAATCAATAATCCAGTGTATACAAAGGGCACTCTGATACTTTGAGGAGTAAAAGCAATTCCTGTAACAACAGGAAGCAAAACCAAACCAATTGATTTATTGTAAAGAAATACATTATGCAAATATTCTGTAAATTCTCTCTGCTTTGAAAAGATAAACCCTACTGAGTAAACAGCGATATAACGGAAAATTATAAAACCAAAAATAAGTCCTGAGCAAAACAGGTACATTGAAAACCCGGGAGGAATATTTACTCTGATATCAAAAAAAATAAAAAGCTGGTAAATAAATAAGCCACTTATCAATATGAATATTGTATTTAAAACGAATGAAATCCGCTGCAAAAGTATATTGTTATCCCTGAAAAGTTTAGTAGCATTATGATAGATAAAAAGTGAATTGATAATTTGAACCAGGTATCGGGTGAAAAATATTCTGACCCAGGCCAACAGGAAGAAACTACCCAGAATTATTGCTAACATCCAATCGCCTGATTGCTGATGGCGAACGGACGGTATTATTTGGACCGGATGCTTCTGTTGCGTACTGGTGGTTTGCTGATTATCTTCTCTATAAACCGGAACTCCCAATTCAATTGTTTGATAACGTTCACCAGGAATTTGGTCCAAAAAATTATTTGTGCGTAAGGTGTTGATTTGTTTATCTATAGCAAGATACGGAATAGTATCCTGATGAAGTTTTAACTGCTGAATCTGTTCTTCTCGATTTTTATTTTTTCTGGCAATTACCTGCTGACGCTGCTTATGCTCAATTTGTTTTTCCCGTTGTTCTGTCTGTTGAAAAATTTCAAAAGCTTTGTTAACTTCATTGGTAACGTGGATGGTATCCTTTTTTTGTTCTGGTAAGGTAACCTGCTTGCTTGTGACCGGGTTAACCTCAACAGGTTTTATGATAGTTGTGTCTTGTAATTGGGTGTTGGATTTAAGCCAGAATAATGCTTCCGAATTATTCATTCGTATATAAATACCATGTGTACATGCTGGTAAACCAGAAGTCATATTATCCCAAAATTTTTACAAAGATAATATAATTTATAATTCCTTATACTTCTGGTGAAAAATGCAGCGGGGATTAGTAAGGATAAAAATATGTTAAACTGACGCATGTAAACGGCCTGTCTGTCAGATTATAAAACAAAGAAGACAGGCAGGCACTCTGCATCCGAAATATTGAACGTTGTTGATCAAAAATATTTTTTGCCGGATTCCTCTCCGGTAGATAAACGGTGAATGTCATTCAGAAGATTATTGGCGAGTCTGCTGGCACCTATCCTGAACAAGGCTGGCATAAGCCAGGAATTACCCAGAATCTCTCTCACAATTGCATAATAAATTATTGCCTGTTCAGAGTTGGAAATTCCTCCGGCAGGTTTAATACCGGTTTTCTTCCCTGTTGCTTTATAGTAATCAGCTACAGCCAAACACATAACCATCAGTGCTTCAGGTGTAGCGGCCGGATCCATTTTGCCGGTAGAAGTTTTAATGAAATTGGCTCCAGCCTGCATGGAAATTATGGAAGCTTCGTAAATGTTTTTGAAGGATTTTAGCAAGCCTGTTTCTAAAATTACTTTTAAATGAGCATTTGGAATGGTTTCGCGAATCGCTTTAATTTCTTTGAAGACAAAATCATAATTGCCTTTTAAAAATTCACCGGCTGAAATAACGATGTCAATTTCATTGGCTCCCCTTTGGACAGCCAATTCTGCTTCCTTCGTTTTAATCTCAGGAAAGGTCTGGGAGGAAGGAAACCCGCCAGCAACAGAAGCAATTGAAACATCCGCCTGTTTTAGAAATGTTTTTACATATTCCACCATGGAGGGGTATACACAAATGGCAGCAACATTTTTATAACCGGGGTAATTATTTCCAAACTGGTTCACTTTCTCGCACATGCTGCGGATTACCAGGTCATTATCCCCGGTGTTCAGGCTGGTCATGTCAATAAATGAAAAAATGTCTTTTAGAATAGCAGGCGTTAATAAGCTTGCTGAACGGGATGAAATTTCATTCAACCGGGTGGATACTATTTCATCACTGAAAAGAAAATTGAAGGAAGTTAAATCTGGCTTGTCCATTACGATGATATTTTAAAAATTATTTTATTACAGTTTTGGATTATTCTTATGCCTGTTTTTATCTCTGAAGGTTTTTTTAACCATGCTCTTTTTAAACTCGCTGGTTAAATCAATACCCGTTTGGTTTGCCAGACAGAGAAGAACAAACAATACATCAGCCATTTCTTCTCCAAGGTTCTCAGGATCTTCATCGTTTTTAAAAGATTGTTCTCCGTATTTTCGGGCAATCACCCTGGCCAACTCACCGACTTCTTCAGTAAGTAAAGCCATATTGGTTAATTCATTAAAATACCTGACTCCAACTTCCTGAATCCATTTATCTACTATACGCTGTGCCTCTTCGAGAGTCATTATTCTTTATTCTTAGTGTCAATAAGTATGGTTACAGGACCATCATTAGTCAGGTTTACCTGCATTTCGACTCCAAATTCACCTGTTTTAATCTCTTTTACCATATCCTTTTCCATTTGACTCACAAACTCATTGTAGACCAGAATCGCTTTTTCAGGACGGGCTGCTTTGGTATAAGCCGGCCGGTTCCCTTTTTTGGTGCTGGCATGAAGTGTAAACTGACTTATCACAAGCAGGGAGCCTTCAATGTCTGTAACAGATTTATTCATAATTCCGTTTTCATCATCAAAAATACGTAATTTAAGAATTTTTGAACTTAGCCATTTAATATCCTCCTCACCATCATTCTCTTCAATTCCAACAAAAATGAGTAATCCTTTTTCTATCTCACTTTTTTTATTTTCTGAAGTTACTGATGCATGCTTAACACGCTGTATTACAACTCTCATATAACCCGTTTTAAAGTTTTGTTTCATTGTTTGAGTCACCAGCAAAATAACCCGGTGCTCATAATACTTTTTGAAACCTTTAAATAACAGGTACAAATATAATGAATATCATATGCAATAATAATTTTTGCTCTGTCGCAATATTTTACTGATATTGGCATTATATATCAAACAATTTATCCTGAACTCCCTGAAAATTTTGCCAGGTTTCACTCATTGAAGGGTATTTTGCTAATATTGTACTATTTTTCATCAAAATACAGATGTCAATACTGAAAAAAATATTCCTCTGGTTATCTGCGTTGTTTCTGATTTTAGTGGCAACCGGGTTATTTCTTTCCTATAAATACAGTGATGCACTCTCCGGTTATCTGATAAAAGAACTTAATAAATATTTGGTTTCGGAAGTACACACCAATAATGTTCATTTTTCATTTTTACGAAGATTTCCTGATGCTTCGCTTGAGTTTTCAGATGTTGTTATATATAAACCCGGTAACGACATTCAGAATTATAAAGATACACTTATAAGCGCAAAAAAAATATCACTTCAGTTTAGTATGCTATCCTTACTATCTAAACATTATGTATTAAAAAACATTTATGCATCAGAGGGATTAGTCGACTTTAAGGTTGACCCGCAAGGCAGGGCCGATTATATTTTCTGGAAACAGGACAGTACCAAAACCGCTTCGGATTTTGCCATAAATCTTAAGAATGTTGAACTTAATGCAATAAATTTTTCATTTAAAAATCAAGCGAAACAGATTCATTTTTTCATAGGAATAGATAAGGCCAAAATCAACGGGAATTTCTCAGCTGCCAGTTACGGCCTTAATATTGAGACAGACCTGGGAGTCAGAATATTTAGTATTGAAGACATAAATTACATTAGAAACAAGAAAATTTTGCTCTCCAGTCAACTTGATGTAAAAGGCAAAACCTATCAGATTCGGCGGGGAATAATAACAGCACTTAAACAACGCTATTATATGGATGGAAATATCCATACCGGTGATATATCGACAATAGATTTAAATATAAATGGTAATAACCTTTCAATTCAACAGGTTATTGAAATATTACCAAATAAAATAGTAAAAAATATTTCATCTTTTACAGGCAGAGGAAACATGGATTTTGCTGCCCATATTAACGGCAACTTAAGCAATACAGAGTCTCCCAAGCTGGTTGCTGTGTTTAAGACAGAAAACGCAACCCTTATTCAGAAAAAAACAAGAAAAAAAATTCAAAACATACAGCTCAATGGCAGCTTTTCAAATGGTATAAGTAAATCATCTGCTACTTCTATACTAATGATAGACACCATTTCGGCAACAATTGGTACAAGTACTTTTGCCTCCTCAGGTTTTATTAAGAATTTCGAAAAACCCACTATTAACATAAAAGCTTCTTCATCAATAAATTTAAAAGATTTGCAGGGTTTTTTCCCAAAGGATAATATTGAAAAAGCATCTGGCAAATTAGACGGGAACTTACACATTTATGGAAACCTTAAATCACTCAAAGAAATTAAATTAGAAAACTTCTCTGAACTGAATACATTAGGTACATTGGATTTACAAAATATAATGTTCAAGCTCAGCTCCAAACCTTTTACATACAGTAATATTAATGGTACCGTTGAATTAAGTCAGAACCCTTTTCTGCATAATGTCAGTGTTGTGATTCAGCAGAATGACTTTCTGATTAACGGTCGTTTTGCGAATGGATTGAGATACCTGCTTCATCCAAAAGAAAAGGCAACTATTGATGCGGAAATTTCATGTAATAATTTAAATGTAGATAATTATTTCTATGAAAATGAAAAAGTAAACAAAAAAGATGAAAGTAACGATTCTTTAAAAATAAATTTTCCGGACAGACTTAATCTGAATTTAAAATTTAACATTAAGCATTTCTCCTTTCGTAAATTTTCAGCTTCTGATATTAAAGGAATAGCCAATTACAAACCCAGGATGTTTGTATTACGGGCTGTTTCATTTGATGCTGTCGGGGGCCGTATATCCGGTGGGGGGATCATTATACAGAAACTGAATCACGATTTTATTGTTCGCAGTCAAACATCAGTTAATAAAATAGATATCCATGATGCCTTTTATGCCTTCAATAATTTTGGCCAGCAAACCTTACGAAGTGATCATCTAAAGGGGATTCTTTCCGGAGAAGTTAACTTTTCAGCCGAATGGCACCAGGATCTTTCAGTAATAAAAAAATCAATCCGGGCTGAAACTGATGTTGAGATACATAACGGGGAGCTTATCAACTTTGAACCTATGATGGGTTTGTCCAGGTTTATTGATGTATCAGAACTGCAGGATATCCGGTTTTCAACATTAAAAAACCAGATATTCATACAAGACCAGGTTATTACAATACCTAAAATGGACATTTCTTCTTCTGCTCTTGATCTGACAGCCTCTGGCACCCATGATTTTCAGAATAATTTTTCCTATCGCATCAAGCTGCTGTTGTCTGATATTCTCACTGTTAAAGCCAAGAGGAGAAACAGCAACCAGTCGGAATTTGGTGTGGTGGAAGAAGACGGCCTGGGCAGAACAAAACTTTTCTTAAAAATTGAGGGTAATATTGATGACTACAAGGTTACTTATGACAAAAAGGGTATGATGGAGCAACTGAAGCAAGATCTGAAAACAGAAAAGCAAAATCTGAAAAATGCATTAAAAAATGAATTTGGCAGAACAAACAGAGATCAACAGGACACTAAAAATCCTGAACCATCGGAAAATTTTAAAATAGAATGGGAAGGGACCGATTCGGTTAAAAAGAAAAATAATGCTGAAGATGACAGATCAAATAAAAAGAAACCTGTTTTTAAAGTTCAGTGGGAAGATCTTCCGGATACAACCAGGATAAAATAAAAACAGAAATTTTCAATAAATTGCAATACTAAAACTGATTTGATTTGAATATATACACACAAAAACAACGCTGGAAACTGGTACTGTTTATAATAGCCGTTCTAATAGGAGTAAGTTCGTTATTATACACCAGCAGACTTGTGAAAACCCTCGCGGCTGAAGAACAGGTACGGGTTGAATTATGGGCTGAAGCCACCCGGCAGCTGGCCAATACCAATCTGGATGATAAAGATTATGGCTTTTTGTTGCAGGTTCTGCAGAATAATAAAACCGTTCCTGTAATCCTTACTGACAAAGAAGGCAATATCGTATCATATAAAAACCTTGATTCCATTAAAGCCCGTGATGAAAAATATCTCAAGCGGCAACTCGATCTCATGAAGGATCAAAATGACTCAATACTGATCGATCTGGGAGGAGGTGACCGTAATTACATTTATTATAAGAAATCCATTATATTAACTAAACTTATCTGGTATCCATATATTCAAATGATAGTGATCCTGCTATTTATCCTGGTTTCTTATTTTGCTTTCAGTACCTCCCGAAAGGCTGAACAAAACAAAGTATGGGTAGGACTGTCCAAAGAAACAGCTCACCAGTTGGGCACACCAACTTCTTCCATGCTGGCCTGGATCGAATTGCTCAAAAGCAAAAATGCTGTACCGGATATCCTCCCTGAAATGGAAAAAGATGTGAAAAGGCTGGAAAAAATTACTGAA
>Ga0102962_1000718_pt1 | contig 14554 bp, 12 predicted proteins | sample SalPonF2_C_D2_MG_FD_84519 | JGI IMG/M metagenome (GOLD analysis project Ga0102962, IMG submission 84519) | Salt pond soil microbial communities from South San Francisco under conditions of wetland restoration - Salt Pond MetaG SF2_C_D2_MG ...
CACCTGGTGTCCGCCGTGTCGTGCAGAAATGCCGTCGTTGCAAAAGCTTTACGACGATTATGGCGACAAAGTGAATTTTGTTCTGGTAAGCAGCGAGGAAGCCGGTAAGATCAACCCGTTCCTTAAAGAACAGGGCTATACCATGCCCATATACATCCAGAGGTCACAATTGCCGCCGGCGTTTCCGGTACAGAGCATTCCGGCTACCTTCGTCATCTCGAAAAACGGGGAAATTGTTGTAGACAAGACCGGTGCAGCCAACTGGAATTCGCCGAAATTCAGGCAACAACTTGATGAACTTATCGCCGAATAATCAGCTCACTTTCCGGTAACGCCATACTGCCAGGCTTAATATCAGTCCGGCGTAAACCAGTATGGAATAGAAATCACAGGCAATATCGCGGAAGCCCGATCCTTTGAGTAATATCATCCGTATCACCTTCATGAAATACGCAAAGGGGTTGATAATATTTACCGTCTGCGCCCACTGCGGCATACTTTCTACCGGGGTGAATATCCCCGACATCAGTATAAAGGTAAGCATGAAGAAAAAGCTCAGGAACATGACCTGTTGCTGGCTGGACGACAGTGCCGATATCAACAGCCCGATACCCAGTACCACCAGCAGATAAACAGAAGCGAACAGGAACAAGAGGCCCAGGCTGCCCAGGATGGGAAGATGAAAAAAGAACTTACCGACTGTAAGGCCGAAAGCCAGTTCAAACAAAGCAATCACCCAAAAAGGGAATAATTTACCAAAGATAAAATGGAATTTACGAATCGGTGTCACGTTGATCTGCTCCGACGTACCCAGCTCTTTCTCCCTGACCAGGTTCAGTGCGGTAAGGAACATACCGATAATGGTAACCAGGATGACCAGGATACCCGGTAGCATGTATATCTTGTAGTTAAGTTCAGGGTTATACCAGAAGGCCGTGCTGATATCAAGGCTTTTTACACGGCTGTTCCCCTCTGCCCCAAGCCATTCCATCCGGATTTTCCGGTTGAAATCCATGATAATATTCCCTGCATAAGCATTCACCAGGCTGGCCTTGGTTGAATTAACCGCATTTACCAGCAACTGGACCGGTGCCGAATTTTTCATTCTGAGATCCTTCTCAAAACCGTGATTAAAATGTATGATAAGGTCTGCATCATCCTTTGCCAGCATTGCTTCGGCCGACTGCATGTCGAAGCTGCTGCCCCTGAAATTAAAAAACCGTGACCCCGTGAATTCGGAGGTAAGACGCCTGGATGTTGAAGAGAGATCATTATCGACCACGACAAATTTTATCTCCTTCATCTCGAGGTTGGCAGCAAAAACCAGCACGATCATCTGGATGATAGGTACAATGAAGATGAAAGGCAGCATTACCCGGTTTCGGAAGATCTGGATAAACTCTTTTCGAATGATGGACAGGATAATTTTCATCGTCTTTACGTTAACAGCCCGGAGGCTACAAGTGATTATTCAAGCCTGATTTTAAAACGTTTTATACTCAGGATGATGAACAGGATGGTCATCCCGACCAGTATCAGTAATTCCTTCCAGATAAATAAAATTCCGTTACCTCTTATCATGATATCTTTCAGCAGTGCCACGAACCACCGTGCCGGCATAATCGCCGACAACCATTGCAGCAGGACGGGCATATTCTCGATCGGGAAAATAAATCCCGAGAGCAGGATGGTTGGCAGCATGAGGGCAAGCATTGAAATGAACATGGCCATTTGCTGGCTCGTAGCTACCGTGGAAATAAAAATCCCCAGCGACAAGGCCAGCGAAACGTAGATAACGGTAGCTACCATCAACAGGAGCAGGCTGCCCGTCACCGGAACGCCGAAAATGAAATAACCCAGCAGTATGATTATCAGGGCATCGACAAACGAGAGAAAAACATAGGGGGTGACTTTGCCGATGATAATATGAACCGGCCTCAGGGGCGACACCAGCAGGGTTTCCATGGTCCCCATCTCTTTCTCGCGGGTGATGGTGATTGAGGTCATCAGTGCTGAAATCAGGATGATGATCAAGGCCATGGTTCCCGGAACAAACATGTACACGGCCTTGAGCCCCTGGTTAAAATACATCCGTGGTAATGCCCTGATCTCGTATGGGATATTGAGATTCTGATTCATCGAAGCCACATAATTCATGATGATGCCACGGGTATAATTCGCAATAAGATTGCCCGTATTTGCATCCGAAGCATCAGCAACAATCCGGATACCGGCTTTGCCAGTCTTCTCAAGGTTCTTCGCAAAATCCGGTTCGAAGATGATCACCTCCTTCACCTCACCGCCCCTGAAAACCGGTTCAATCTGCTTTACCGATGAGAGTTCTTTATCAAGAATGAAATACCCGGACGAGAGCATCTTATCCACAATGGACATGGTTACTACGTCTTTCGACTCATCCAGCACCGCAATCTTCACGTTTTTTATTTCATTGGTAACCACATAACCGAAGATCAGTATCTGGGCTACAGGAATACCAAACAGGATGATAAGCGTCCTGTAGTCCCTGAAAATGTGGTAAAACTCCTTAATAATAAATCCGATAAAACGCTTCATGGTGTTCTCTCCTGTTAGTCAGGGTTACCTGGTTTTTGCTTACCTTCGAAAATAGCTTCGATCATACCGGCATTGATCTGTGAGAAATCCGCTATAACCAGGTCTGTATTTTTCAAGGCTCCCGCTTCATGTGTTGTAGCTACGCCAATGACGTACATGCCCGCCCTTCGAGCCGCTTCAATGCCATGAAACGAATCTTCGAAAACGAGGCAACTGTCCGGGGGAACACCCAACTTCCCGGCTGCTTTCAGGAAGATCTCGGGATCGGGCTTCCCATGCCGGATGTCTGATTCATCTGTTACCGACTGGAAGTAGGATTTCAACCCCGTTTTGCCAAGCACAAAATCGACATTTTCGGTGGGTGCCGAAGTGGCCACGCCTATCTTAAACGCACCGTCGAGTCCTGCCAGGAACTCTTTGAGTCCCTTCAGCGGTTCAATCGTTTTGGCATACATCCTGCGGTACAGTTCTTCTTTTTCCCGTCCCATCTGTTCAACCTGTTCACGTGAAAGCGCATCCGGAAACAGATTCCCGAGAATCGTCCGGTTGGTGCTTCCAAACCAACTCTTAACTTCGTCATATCCGACATCTTTACCGTGCTTTTTGGCGAATTCCATCCATGAAAGACAGTGGTACCTGTCATTATCCACTATAAGCCCGTCCATATCAAAAATCAATGCTCGTTTCATACATCTCCTTTTCTGTTTACCTGGCCCTGGCCAGTTTTAAAAATACCGAATTCATATCGTTAACTTTATACTGTCTCTTCAGTTCTGCCGGTGAATCCAGGGCTTCTATGCGCCCTTCCACCATCACCGATACACGGTCGCAATATTCGGCTTCATCCATATAGTGTGTGGTCACAAAGACGGTGATGCCGCGTTCGGACGAATCGCTGATCAATTCCCAAAACTGCCGCCGGGTGACCGGATCGACCCCGCCGGTCGGTTCATCCAGGAAGACGATAGACGGCTCGTGAAACACGGCCACCGAGAAAGCCAGCTTCTGTTTCCATCCAAGAGGAATATCCCTGATTAAGCGGTTCTGCACATCCAGTAATCCCAATTTGTCGAGCAATTCGTTGGTCCGGCTGACGATCTTCTTCCGCTTCATCCCGAAAATGCCTGCATAGAAACGGATATTCTCCCTGATGGTCAAATCTTCGTAAAGCGAAAACTTCTGGCTCATATAGCCGATCCTTCGTTTTATACGATCGCGCTCGTGGTATACATCCAGGCCATCGATACGTATCTCGCCGGAGGTTGGATACGATAATCCGCACAGAATACGTATTGCCGTCGTTTTACCGGCGCCGTTAGCACCGAGGAAACCGAAGATCTCGCCTTTCTTCACGGTAAAACTCAGGTGGTCGTTGGCCGTGAAATCACCGAATTTCTTCACCATGTCTTTTACGACAATGATATCCTCGCTCCCGTTCATGACGTCGATGGCATTAGTTCAATGAATGTATCTTCCACCCCGGCCTCTATGCGGTGAATATCACCTGTATCATCCCAGGCCCGGGCTGTATTTTCAAATTCAGTTACGGCCGGCTCGCCGGTGAGACTCAGGTGAATATCCTGCCCGAACAGCCAGGCACTGTGACACCACTGATAATCCCTGAGCTTTAGCAGAAGGCGGTAGTTCGACGTGGTGGACCGGACAGAATAAAGCGGTCTGTGAAAATCTTTGGTGATCAGGCCGGGTTTATCGATTTTCAGGATCTTTCCTTTTTGCATCAGCCCTACCCTGTTGCAGCGCGATGCTTCATCCATGTATGGAGTGGAGACAAGAATGGTGATCCCTTCCTGCCTGATTTTATATAGCAGATCCCAGAACTCTTTTCTTGATACCGCATCGACACCCGTTGTCGGCTCATCCAGCACCAGTACTTCAGGCCGGTGAATGAGCGCACACGACAGCGCCAGTTTCTGCTTCATGCCACCCGAGAGATTTCCGGCCCTCCTTTTACGGAACGGTTCAATCTGGGCGTAAATATCCTTGATAAGATCGTAGTTTTTTTCAATGCTCGTGCCGAAAACCGTGGCATAAAAATTCAGGTTTTCTTCAACCGAAAGATCGAGATAAAGCGAGAACCGGCCGGGCATATAACCGACCAGAGTGCGTATTTTACGGTAGTCCTTTACCACATCGTGGCCACACATCATGGCCGACCCTGATGAAGGTAACAATACACTCACAAGTATCCTGAACAAGCTTGTCTTACCGGCGCCATCAGGACCAATAAGGCCGAAGATCTCGCCCTTATCGACGTCGAAACTCACGTCTTCCAGCGCACTGGTGTCGTCGTAGTGCTTCGAGACTTTATGTAATTCGATTACACTCATTCTGCTGTGTTTAATGACGCAATTTCACCCGGCATTCCAATCTTAAGACTACCATCATCAGGGACTTTTACCTTAACGGCGTAAACCAGGTTTACCCTCTCTTTTCTGGTCTGGATGATCTTCGGCGTAAATTCGGCTTCCGACGCTATCCAGGTTACTGTTCCCTGTTTACTGAGCAGCGTGCCATCGGGACCGTCAAAATTAACAGTGACGTTGTCGCCTGTCTTGATGGAACTGAGCTGATCGCCGTCAATAAAGGCCCTCAGGATGATGGTCGACATGTCAGCCACCTTGTATAGAGCCCGGCCCGCAGCCGCCAGTTCACCCTGCCGCACATAGGTCTCCAGAATAGTGCCATCCATCGGGGCTCGTAAGAGACATTTGTCGAGCTGGTCCTGTACCTGGTCGAGCTGGGCGCGGTTGGCCGACAACTCGGCATATACGGAGGTCTTTTGCGATTGCATGGATGCATCCCGGGCTTCGAGCAGATCAACCTTTCCCTCCATATCGTCGAGCTGCTTGTCGGTGGCAGCGCCGTCCTTATGCATGGCCCTGATACGGTCCAGGTCCCGTTTTACATTTTTTATATTGACATTGTTCACGTTGATCTGCTTGTCGATCTGGGATAATTTCGAACGAATCGCTTCGCCGGACGCCCTGACCTGTTCCTTTTTAAGATGAAGCTGCGATGTATCGATGATCCCGATAAGCTGACCGGACTTCACCATGTCGCCTTCATCAATCATGAGTCGTTCTACCGTACCGGTTACTTCGGCAGAAACCAGGACGTCTTCCGACTCGAAATTGCCATAGGCAAAGGGCTCCTTCTCCTGGTTGTTACACGATACCAGGGCTAAAACAAACAGGAACAGTGCGGATGTTACGTAAGTGTATTTCATAATGCTTCTTTTGGTTGGATGTCAATACTCATTCTATCAATAGTCAATCGTGCAATGTACCTTCAGTGTACTTGTAATCGGCAATAGCTTTCTGCAGTAATATCTTCTCGGTTTCCAGTTTTATCCTGGCGATTTTCTCCTGGTTCAGTATTTTGAGATAATCATTTGTCATGATGGTTCCATTTTTCAGCTGTGACAGGTAACTGGCGGAAATATTTTCTCTCAGGGCCAGAATTTTTCCAAATGCATCAATATTTTGGGAATGACTCCTGATCTCTGCCTGCGCCTGTGTAAGACCTTCGTTTATATGACGCTCGAAAGTTTCCCGCTGATGGGTAATCATATCAGCCTGCATCTTAAGATTTTCCCTGTCGCGCTTCACCTGGTTCCAGTCCCACAGGTTCCACTTTAAGCCGGCACCCACGAGATACCAGGTATCGAACTTATCGTTGAGCATGTTCAGTCCAGGTTTACCATAACCGAACTGACCGAAGGCAAACACTACGGGCAGCCGTTTCGATCCCAGCAGATCGGCCGATTTCCCGAGCACATCCTGTTTATACGAGAAAAGCTCAAGTTCCGGCCTTTGAATATCGGGGCTCTCCGGAACGGAATAACCGGGAAGCCGTAAACTGTCAACAGCAGTGATATCAATGCCTGTCTGTTCCGCAAGGATGTTGAGCGTGGCTTCTTTGCGGTTCTCCAACTCCGTGCGGTTTTGTTCAAGATTCATGGTCTCTACTTTCAGAAGATCAAGATCGGAATGTAACAGCATGCCGTTGTCAACACCAGAACGGACAATGGTTTGACTGGAATCAAGCTGCTGAACGGTCAGATCCACGATTTTAATATTTTCCTGCAATACCAGAATATTAAAATACAGGTTTTTCACGAGCTCCTTCTCTGTTTCAATATCCGATTCAAGTTGTTTTTCAGACGCTTTCAGACCAGCTTCCTCCACCTGCTTCTTTCCCTTCGTGGAACCGGCATCATAGATGGTCTGCGATACGTCAAGCGTCAGTTTATACTGGTCTTTAGGAACGACAGGAAACGTCAGACCGGGAACCGGCGCATCAATATTAAACTGGATCACATCGGACTGATATGTTGCCTGACCATTGAGATTTAACGCCGGGAACCAATTAACATCGTAATTCTCAAGCTTATTCCCGGAGATGGTTTCCATCAACTTGTAATCGGCCTGCCTGGGATGGTTCTGCACGGCAGCTTTGAGACATTCCTCCAGCGTAAGAGTATTCTGGGCAAATACCATGGCCGGTACAATAAGTGCAATAAAAGTCATGATCTTTTTCATAGGTCAGGCCTTAACAGATTCTACAAAATACGTTTTCAGGTACGATTTCCTGTCATCGATGAACCGTTTGAATGCTTCGGTGTCATTTGAAAACAGTATTCCTTCGATAACAGTTCGGGCAGCAAAAGGAAAAATGATCAATGAGAGCAGGTTCACCAGTAACTGCCGCGGATCGGATTTTTTTAATCGCCCCTTATCCATCTCGCGGTTAATCTCTTCCAGGAGTGTTGCCGGCCTTATCCCGCTCTGCCCGATAGCCTGCACCATGCGGTGCGGCTCAGTGCTCACCTCGTGCAGCACAAATATGGCCGTATAGGGACTCTCTTCCAGGATCTCGTGATATTGATCGATAACCATCCTGAATTTCTCCTCTACCGGCACGGAGGCATTGATCACATTAGCCAGGGCCGGCAGAAAGCGGACGAACACACGTTGAAAAACAAGGTCAAATAATTTGTCTTTACTGCGGAAATAATAATTCAGCAATGTCCGGTTTATCATGGCTTCGTCGGCAACATCCTGCATGGAAGTGCCCGCTTTGCCCTTCCTGACAAATACGCGTGTGGCTGCCTCCGCGATGCGGGTTTCCATTTCATTGCTCAGGGGTTGGTCCATAGTGATTTAACATTTACGTTTGACAATTTTGTTAAACGATGGTGTAAAAGTAGAAGAATAATTCATTCGTGTCAAGAAAAATGTTGAAAATTTTGGAATTGGTTTCTCCCGAAAGACATCAGGATGGTCGTTCAATGCTATTATGAGCTGACAGGGGAGTGCTGCGTGAAAGACATTGACAGCCGACTTCTCGAACTCCATAACCTCATAACCTCACAACCACACCACTCCTCTACCTCCCCAGGCCGCCTCCCTGGGTATCACTGTCAATCTTCGATTTACGATCCGATTTCTTGATCGCCCTTCCCTTATTGAATTTATAGCTGTACATCACCTGCACAAACCAGGAGGCATCGAATTGCTGGGTATTTTCAGAATAGATGATGGGTGTTTCGGTAATAACCTTAGAAAACTGTATGGTTTTGGAGAAAGGCAACAGGTAGAAGATTCCCCAGGAATGATTTTTAATTTTCTGGTTAAGTCCCACTCCGTAAAACAGTGGGCTGTATGTGATGGTTTGAGCTGAACGAACGGCTCCGTTATAATTGATAAAGGCAAAAACATTAAGTTTCTCTTTGAATAATGATTTTACAACATAGCTGTTCAGTCTGAATGAATAATAATCGCGCGATGGAATAACCGTAAGCGAATCGCTGTAGGCATTAAAATGTCCCCTGTAAATACTTCCGTTCAGGTTGAAAAATGCGATCGTCGCATTCATCCCGAATCCCTGCTCATATCCTGTAAGCAGGTTTTTAGGTGCAGAATATACGGTCTGCGCATCGCTTACAGAAGTGACCTTCAGGGTTGTAAGGTTACCAATCTTATTGGAATAGAATTCATGATAAATATAGGGAGCGAAATTCACTTTTTTAATATTCATCGTATAACTCAACTGCAGCCGGTCTTTGTATTCCGGTTTTAAGTATGGGTTTCCGGATGTCACACTCAGGTCGTTATTCAGTCTTTCAAAGGGATTCAGCATGTACAGGTTGGGTCTTTCAATCCTGCGGTTATAGGTCAGTTTCAGACTGTGTTTCGTATTGAATTTATAAAGCAGGTTTGCTGAGGGCAGCAGTGTGGTATACGCACTGGTGATTGCAGAGTTGATATCAATATTACTGTTTTCGGCACGGAGAGTACTCTGGAGTGAAAACTTTTTCAGTTTCCAGTAAAAACTGGCGTAGGCTGAATTTCTTAATTCGGCATAATTGTAATTATTACTGGCAAGTTCAGCGTTCGTCGTATAGTTATAATCCATATTCTGAAGGTAGAACTGAACACCTGTTTCAAGCCTCATGGCTACACCAATAGGTTGAACATAATCAATTCTGGTACTGAAGTAATTCCTGTCATTTATGGTAACTTCGTTCCTGGTAACGGAATCAAGCGCCGTTATTCCTCCTGGGGGATACAAAAGTTGCACGAAGTCATTGTCATTCTCGGAGTTAAAAAAGTAATAGATCGATTCAACGGTAATTTCCTGTATTGGTTTTCGGAACTTTTTCCTGTAAAATGCGGTAACATTTGACTCCGAACTTCCTGTAGAAGCATCCGTTTCATTTTCCAGCTGGTTTACCTTCCGGGTGTCCATCAGGATTTCACCGGTATTCAGGATATTCACCACGTTCGACAATGGTTTATAGCTGTAATTCAGACTCAGGGTATTATTATCATTCAGGTAATAATCGAAGCCGGTGTTTAAGGATGATGCCTGGATACTGAAATCTCCGCTGCCCGACAGGTCAAGAATGGAATCAGCGGGTTCTCCTGCGCCGGGCAAGGTGATCCTGCGGTAATCGGTACTTTCAATATTCAGTTTCTGCAGAAAAGAATAACCGGAGATATAGAAGGTCCCTTTTTGCCGGCCGTAATCGAGACTGGCCGTTGCCCCAAGTGTAGGTTTTTTGATGGGTTTCAGCTGCATGCCGAACATACCGTTTATACCCATCCGGGCTTCCTTTTTCAGAATAATGTTCAGGACACCTTCAATATCACCCTCGTATCTTCCTGAAGGATTGTGAATGACCTCAACCGATTCAATATCACCAGGACGAATCCGGGCCAGGAATTCCTTATCGCGTTGTTTCCCGTCGACCTGGATAATAAAATTTTGTTTACCATTCAGGGTGATATTGTCGTTAAAGTCAACCTGGACGGACGGAATTTTTCTGAGTACATCATAACCATTTGTAGAGGTTTTTTCTACTTCGGGAAGGATCTCGTACACGGTACGGTCGACCATTTCCTTTGCTCTGACATAATTACCGGTGACTGTAACATCTTCAAGCTGTTCCGATTTTTCGGCAAGAAAAATGGTATCTGCAAGTAACGGCGACTTTCCATCAGTCAGGGTTACGTCAGTGCCGTTATTTTCCATCCCGACATAGGAAGCCTTTATGTAATAATGTCCTGGTTTCAGGTTTGGTATGGAATACTGTCCATCTGTATATGTAATAACCCCTTTAACAAGGGATGAATCCGGTAAGTTTAAGATGGCCACATTGGCAAATTCCACCGGTGTTTTTTCAGCTGCGTAAAATACAAAACCCTTAATGGTTTGCGCACTAATATAGCCGGTAAGGCATACCAGCACGAAGGAAAACAGTATTTTTCTCATCATTCGGATACCTCAAGAGCGGTTATTTTAGAATTCGTATTGATCTCAACGGGAATTGTCATTGAATTTCCCTGTGCGTTCACACTGAGTTCACCTTTCATCTGTTGTTGTGCGGTTCCACGTATGATCCAGCCGGTTTCAGGATCAATCGTTAATTCTGCTTTTCCCAGTCCCCTGAGGTCCGGGGTTATCTGGGCACCATTCATCTCCATGGTTCCGGGGGCCGATTCAATGGTAATATCAGAGGTAATCAGTGCTGATTTTTTATCCAGGTTTTCAAGCTTATAGTTGCTACTTTGTGTCATGTCCATCCCTCCGGCAGATAATTTCAGGTTAATGTCCCAGGTACCACCGGTCTTTACTTCAGTTCCCGGCAGATATGCCGTAAAAGATTCAACCATGGTTTTAAGACTTTTTTCTTCCAGCATAGTCCTGACGCGTTGCATTATGAAAGAGGCACTTTGTCCCTGCAGTGAATCTGTTCCCTGCATTATTTCTGATACCACTGGTTCCAGGTTCATAAACTGAACCACACGCCCGGTGTTTGTCATTTTTGCCAGAAATGTTGAGTTTGACATCCTGTGTAGAAGACTTTCCATAATTTTCCCGGGATCGGAAGAATTCAGATCTCCGGGCCTGGAAGAGTTAATCTCCATTTGTGGCATACTGATAAGGGTGATAATGGTATCGAATCTTATTTCAACGATCATTTCGCCTTCCATCTGCTTTAATGGTTTCAGAGAAACAACTGACGTATTGTTGGTTTGAACAGATTGTTCGTTGCCCATTACCGTCTGGGTGGTGTTCTGTATGCTGTTATTTTTAACCCGGTAGACCTTATTTAATTCCAGGTGGTACGACAGGTCGGCTTTTTTCTGTGCCATTCCTGAAAATGAAATGGCTGTTAGCAATATACATGAAATAAGGGTTTTCATAGAATTGACATTTGAGTTAGTACTGGGTGTTTTGAATTTCTTAAAACGACATATTGAACGTTGGTGATTAAAATTGTGAAAGCCATAAGCACTAAATTTCACATAAAAAAGAGATCTGGAATTTTCCGGCTTACATGTCTTTCTCAATTATTGAACAAATATAAGCTTTCAAATTCACATGGGTTTGTAATTTTGGCAGTAATACCAGCAAATCGGGCGCACATTTGTCAATTTTAGGTTATCCGGCAAATTGTCCGAAGTGAATGGATCACTATTTACTGTCCATAATGTCCGATAACTGCGTTGTTACAAAATTTTTAATTCCTCTGATGCATTAGTATACGGCGGATTAAATTTTTTGCACACTCCCGTTTAGAACGGAACAGGCTTTGTTCCCGAACATTTTGATCCAGACAACTGGACTTTATTGACGGACTCTATTTCATCACTCTATTTCATCGTCATTTGGTGCAAAACCATCAGATAGTCGACGGCCGATAGCCAACAGTCATCCCACCTGCTGTACAAAATCCCTTAATCATACCAATACTGTAGCATATAACCGAAAAACGGTTAAATTTGCATACGCAATAAAAAAAATACTTGTATGAGGAAACATACTGTTGTCGCGGGCTTGATCATGATAATCGGCTTTTCCGTATCGTGTACCCGTCGTTATAACCCGGCCATTACGTCCGAAGATCTTTTATCGGACCTTACTTTCCTGGCCACCGACAGCCTGAAAGGCCGGTACCCGGGAACAGCCGAAGATTCTGTTCTGATGGACTACATCGCCGCCAAATTTGAAAGTTTTGGCCTAAAGCCTCCTGGCGACGGTTACATTGACCATTTCGAAGTGCTCTCTGCTATCAGTCCCTCCGACGATAATCTTTTAACTTATACTGACAGGACCTTTGTCCAGGGCGAAGATTTCGTGCCGATGAGCTATTCATCGAATGACACCGTAAACAGCCAGGTTGTCTTTTGCGGCTATGGTTTCGAGATAAAGAACGACACGCTGAACCGTGACGATTATGCCGGCAGGAACGTGAATGGCAAATGGGCGTTGATATTCAAAGGCGAGCCTGAGAACAAGGACGTTTTCATGGAGCATTCGCGCGACCGTGACAAGATACTCCTGGCGAAGGATAAAGGGGCTGCCGGTGTATTGTTCGTTTCCGGCACAGCATTCGACCCTAAAGATGAGTTCAGGGAAGAGCGAAGCAAGGAGCCTTCTGTAGGTGTGCCAGCACTTCATATCAAACGCGCGGTGGCTGACCAGATCATGAAAGGCAGTGGTTTCAGCACTGAAAAAACAGAGAAAGAAACCCTGGCCAAAGGCAAAGCACCGGTTTATGAGAGCAAGGCTCCGCTGAAAGGTCAAATCGTGATGATCAGGACCTATTCACGCACCGGCAATGTAGCCGCCGTTCTCGAAGGCTCCGACCCGGAACTCAAAGACCAGTGGGTCATTATCGGCGCCCATGAAGATCACCTGGGCTTTGGTGGTCCGGGCTCATCATCGCGCCGTCCCGACACCATTGCCATCCATTACGGTGCCGACGACAATGCTTCGGGAACGTCCAGCGTTCTTGAACTCGCCGCCTATTTTTCGGGCATGAAGGAAAAGCCAAAACGCAGTATGCTGTTCATTACCTTTGGGGCAGAAGAAATGGGCATTCTCGGTTCGCGGCATTTCGTCGAGAACTCCCCTATCGACTTAAGCAATGTGTCGGTTATGCTCAACATGGATATGGTAGGCCGGATGAAGCCCGACTCGACCCTGCAGGTCGGGGGTGTCGGCACATCCTCAGAAGCACGCGATATTCTCGAAGAACTGAATGACACGTATCATTTCAACCTCGAGCTTTCCGATGCCGGTTATGGACCATCCGATCATGCTTCGTTCTACGCTAAAAATGTCCCGGTGATGTACTTCTCCACCGGTCCCCATAAAGACTATCACACGCCATTCGACCGTGTCGATTCCCTGAATATTCCAGGCATTGTGATGATCGATGATTATATAGCCGGTATCGCACTTGATGTGGCAGACCGTGATTCAGCCCTTCACTTTCAGGAAGCCGGTCCGAGGGAAAGCACCTCACGTAGTTACAGGAACCGGATCACCCTGGGTATCATGCCCGATGTTTCGGGTGAAGGAAAAGACGGCATGGAAGTGCTGGCCGTAACGAAAGGAAAACCGGCGGACCTCGGCGGGATGAAGCGCGGTGATATTATCGTGGCCATCGACGGCAAAGCCGTGGGTAATGTCTATGATTATATGTACCGGATGAATTCATTCAGGTTTGGTCAGCAGATCGTAGTAAGCGTAAAAAGAAATAACTCTGTAATAGACCTGTTAATACAACTATAAACTATGAAATGGAAGAAAACCTTATTCTGGATTATTGCTGTTGTTGTCACCCTTTCGACAGCCGTTTACCAGAGGATGACCGGACCGACTTATCCAAAGACCATCAGTTTTGAAGCCAATGGCACGAGCTACAAATTACAACTCCCGCGAAGTGTCAATGGCTACATCGATGCGGTAATCAGCCTGGATATCAACGACCCGGATATTTCCGGGGATATTGTTTACCGTCGCTATCCCACCAACGATACCTGGGATACCGTGAAATTTGTACGTGAAGACGGCCAACTGATTGCCTGGTTACCCAAACAGCCGGCTGCCGGAAAACTTGAATACCATGTCAGGTTCTTCGATCAAGGCGAGCCTGTTGAACTCAAACAAAACGAAAATATCGTGATGCGGTTTAAGAGTAATGTCCCCGCCTGGGTGTTGATACCGCATATCCTGCTGATTTTTTCAGCCATGCTATTGTCAAACCTGACCGCCATCTATGCCTTGGCCAGGTACCCCTCGTACAAGTTTTATACAGGACTGACCCTCATCCTGTTTATTCTTGGAGGCATGATTATGGGACCGGTTGTTCAGAAATTCGCATTTGGTGAATACTGGACCGGCTTCCCCTTTGGCTGGGACCTGACCGATAACAAATCGCTCATTGCCTTTATTGCATGGGTCATAGCCTGGGCCGGAAACCGGAAAGGGGCTGAAAGGAGGTACCTTGTTGTGGCCGCTGCGCTGGTGAACCTGGCCATAGCTTTGATCCCGCATAGCCTCGGCGGATCGGAACTCGATTATTCCTCTGGTGATATTAAAACCGGTATGTTGTTCCTCACAGGCCTGTTTTTTTAACCCGAAGACATAAAAAAACGCCGGA
>Ga0102962_1000719_pt1 | contig 14532 bp, 6 predicted proteins | sample SalPonF2_C_D2_MG_FD_84519 | JGI IMG/M metagenome (GOLD analysis project Ga0102962, IMG submission 84519) | Salt pond soil microbial communities from South San Francisco under conditions of wetland restoration - Salt Pond MetaG SF2_C_D2_MG ...
ATAAGCGGTGTAAATAGAAGACGGATTTCCGGGTCCCAGCTCAAGGGGAGTGATCCAGGCACCGCTGCCCGGCTGATCCGGGGGGCCGATAGGATTGAAGTTACTCCCGCCGTCGATCGATCTATAGAAGTTGCCGTTATAGTAACTCGTGTATAATATGTTGGCATCTGTGGGATCGATGGCACAATCCATACCATCGCCTCCGGTTACCTGGTTCCATTCACCACCCGATCGCATCATACTGCCGTTATCCTGGTTTCCGGTCAGAAAAAGGTCGAATACAGCATCGGTGGCGGCTATACGATATATCTGGAGGATGGTCAGCCCGTCGCTAATGTCAGTCCAGCCGATGGCATCATTATCTGAATAATATATCCCGCCATCATTACATGAATAAAGACGATTGTTGACCGGGTTATATTTAAGCATGTGTTGATCCGCATGAACGTACGGAACCGTAGGGGAGCCAATCCAATGGGCGGAGATCTTGAAGGAGGAACCGCCATCGGTACTTTTCCATATATTTATCCCGCCGGTGATTACCGTGTTCTCGTCGGTGGGAGAAACGGCAAGCGACAGGTCGTACCATCCCTGGCCTCCTTTATCTTTACCTCCGAGTTCCCAGCCAAGGAGGTTCAACGGATCACTTTTATCATAGAGCGTGGTCCAGTTAAGCCCGTTGTTGGTCGATTTATATAATCCAAAAAACCCGTCATCGGCAGATGCACTGGCCAGGGCATACACAACCTCGGGATTTGCAGGTGTTACAGCCAGTTCAATACGGTTTACCTGGCCGTTAAAATTCAGGCCGTTACCCAAAACACCGAAATTCTGACCATAATCGACCGAACGAAAAATCGCGCCGTTACCGTTTACATCATATTTTGTCGCATAGATCATGCGGAACGTTCCGGGTTTATATTCAATATCCTTGAAATTGCCTTCCTGCACCAGACTGGCTGTCTGGAAGCCATCGCTAGTACGGTAAATGCCTTTGTTTGATGTCGCCAGCATGGTCCCCGGGGCACCAGGATTTATGATAATCCTGCGGAAAGCGACCTGATCGGGGAGTGTCATCATTACACCGGTCTGCTCCCAGGTATCGCCTCCGTCGCTCGATTTTAAGATGCCAATGCTATATGTGTCTCCTGCATCACCGTCACCTGTGACAATGTAAAGCTCATCGGGGTTTTTCGGGTTCACCGCGATATCGGAAACACCTATACTAGCCAGGTCGTCTGATGAGGTAGACCACGTATTTCCACCATCGGTGGTTTTCCATATCCCGCCCGAAGGTGTACCAACCCACATTGTATTTTCATCATCGGGGTTAAAAGCGATGGTATTCAACCGCCCAGCACCAGCCTTCTCCTCCATGAAAATAACACCGGGCACGGTGAACGGCCCCAACGATTCCCAGCCCGAAGGCAACGATGTTAACGATGCCAGGTATTTTATCTGCGGATAGATGGACGGTAATTCAAGGTTGCCTTCAGGATAAACCCGGGGTTCCATAAAAAATTCCCAGCGCTTGAATTGTTCCCATCCTTGTTCTTCCTCTTCTCCGGCTTCACCGGTTGTTTCAGTTTTTGTCTTGTTTTCTTCCCACCAGGTGTTAAATGCTCTCTGAACATCGTAAAAATCAATGTGTTCGCTGGCAGATTTTTTCTGGTTAAGTTCCTTCATCCAGGCTTGAGCATGCATAACGTTCGTAGGCAAAAAAAGTCCCAGAAAAATGGCTGTGAGTAAAGTTCTTATTTTCATGTTTATTCGTTAACGGAACAAGGTTGATTTAATAACGTAGTTCGTTCCTGATTGTTTATGAAACAGGTGTTGAACCCGGATTTAATATTTATGTTTTATGTTATGTTTTGTCGGGCACAGAACAATTCGTTGCATAAAGCATGAAATCGTCAGTCCCACAGTACTTGAGGTTAATGTCAGTACGATTCTGATGGACAGGAGAGGGTGATTATTTTCTCCAGGAATTTCTGCTACCAAAACTTGTCATCCTTCATCATTGGACAAAAAAAAAATAAAAACGCCCCAACAGTTACCGGACGCTGGGGGCGTTTTTTCAGGAATTCATTTTTATCACTTGACCAAAATATTTTTGCGGTATACTTCCGATTTTGAAATGATTTCAAGGTAGTATACACCGGCTGTTTTATTGACCAGGTCAATGGAGTGGGGGAAGCCGGCTGTATTCAGGTATTTTTCGGCATAGATCATTTTCCCGGTGGCATCATATACCCTGAGAAGAAGTTTTTCTGTTTTTCCTGTATTCAGACTCACCTGGAAATTGCCATTGCCGGGATTCGGATAAACCGACAGTTGGTTTTCAACCGGTTCGGGATTCGCGGCAATACCAAGCAGAAAATCGTTGAATATCAGTTCGAAGTCGCCTTCCACGCCCCCGGCACTGCCATCTACCTGTACATAGTACCTGGCACCCGGGACCACACTCAGATCTTCTATGGCTGCAGCATAATCTGCGGTACCGCTATGGTAATCATCGTTGGCAGCTATCAGTTCATAGGCATCGGACGAGAAAATACTGTCACAATCATCCAGTCGGTAAACGGCTATCTGGGTATCCATTCCTTTGGTGTCTATAGATACGACTCCCGACTCAGGTCCCAGAAACCAGAACCAGACACTATTCTGTAATCCGCCTTCTTCACACCATTCAAGGTCAACATTACAATCCCCTTCGGGAGGAGCCGGCTCTTTCTGCTGAACGGTAGCATATACGTTTGTGAAGATACCCATGCTGCCATGGCCACTCAGTTCGATGGCATCACAAATATCGTCATTTGGCGGGTTCTCAACCACATTCAGGGTGATTGTAGCATTACCCGTGCAGCTGCCCATGGTACCGCTGATGGTATACGTGGTTGTATCGACAGGCGAAGCGACAACCGATGAGCCTCTGGTTGTGTCGAGGGCTTCAGCAGGCGACCATACATAATCGTCGGCGCCGAATGCTGTAACGGTTATCGATTTTCCGTTTACCAGAAGTTTATCTGAATAAGGCAGAAAGATATCGAGTTGATCGACGACCTCAATATAACTTTTCCTGGTCAGCACTTTCGTTCCGTCGGGACCAGTGATAGTGAGGGATACGTTTTTTTTGCCCGAAGTGGAATAGGTTACCGTGTGAGGGCCAGCTGTGTTGGCTGTTGCCGGGGTAGCTCCCTGGCCAAAGTTCCATTCATACGTGTTCACACTGCCTTGTGAACCATCGGTAAACAACACCGGGCTATCGGTGCATATAACCTGCCTGTCGGCCGTAAAGAAAGCGTTAAGGTCGGTACTCCGGTCAGCATACGCCCTGATGCATAAATCGGCTTGTGAATCCTTGATATTGCTCCCCAGTTCAGACCATTTTTCTCCGGAATGACTAATCCAGTATGTGCCTGATTTTTCAATAGTCGGAACGGCATAATCATCTCCCTGGAAGGAGATTTTAGTCTCGCTTGGTACGGGATACATATTGTCAGGACTAAAATATTTGACCTTTACATAATAATCGCCATCTACTTTTGCGGGTACGTCGAAGGTGTAATAACCCGGAAATTTAACAATGTTGTCATAAGAGGAAGCAACGAGGTTGGTCAGCAAGGTGTCGCCCTGTAAATCGTCGTAAATTTCAATATCGATGATGCTTCCTGATGACAGGGCGAAGGTGCCGATCTTCCTGACAAAATTCGATGTGGGTGCGGTAAATTTCACCAGCCCGTAAGCACTTTCATCCTGGTAACCATAAGATGATGTAGCGCCCAAATCGTCGTACATATAAAGCGTGTCGATCTCATTAAGTTCAGAGCGTATAGGGTAGATAGCCGCATCGGAAAGAAAACGCGAATCGTTATACGACACGTAGAAATAACCATCGTCGCCCCAGTTGGTACTCCAACTGTTCTTGACTATCCATGCTCCAACTGTGCCCTTGGGACTTTTGTCACCACCGGTTACGGTTTTGTTGTCGTCCCAGCCCACGATAAGAACGGCATGGTCCGGCGACGTTGTTTCATTATAATAAAAGGTGTTGTCGGTTTCGTTATAGAAATGAAACATCCAGTTTCCGCCCGTGTATATCGATGCTGACACCGCTCCATAATCCATAAGCGCCTTTTTAATGATATTGATATCATTGGGCAGCCAGCTGGTTTCGGGGGTGTAAGCGGGTACGACCAGGCCGGTCGATTTACAGTTGTCTATTGAAGCATTGTACGGATCACTTGCTTCCGAAACCGGTCCCGAGAGGCGTGTCAGGTAGGCAGACGCCATGCTGAAATCACCACCATCGTTAATGCCGAGTTCAAAACCGTGGCAGGTTGCCAGGTTATGTTCCGACAGGTCGTAGGTGCCGTAACCAAGTTTCATCCATGTCGACTCAATAGCACCCATGGTTGAAAATGACATACAGGCACCTGCTGCCCCCTGGTCTTTGACAGGACTTACCCAGTCGTAATCGCGCAAGTCGTATTTCTGAGGCAGATCACCACTGCCCTTCTTTCCTCTTTGTTGAAGGTCACGGCTGGTGAAATATATCTTTAATGGAGAAGGTACAAAGCCGAGGCCTTTTCCATTGGCAGCCTTCCTGACTCCGGCGGTTTCCTTTTCCTGCATGTATTTAACAAACTCCTTATTTAAAGGAGCTCTTTGTAACTTTTCCTGCGCGCTCAGGGGAACCAAAAGAAACATCATTACAATAATCCCGGCAAATCTTTTCATAATCTTTTTCAGCGTTTTTCGTTATTAAGAAAAGCAAATTTAGAAGAAATATTTTTTTTCACTCCTAAAGTGGGAATTATTTGCCGAAAAGAATACTTATGTTTTAAGATTATTGAGTATTCTTATATAAAAAAGTTAATTTTGTTGGTTCAATTTATAATGGAAATATATAACAAAGAAAAATGAGCATTCTTGATAAAGTACTGGGTAGCTTTCTTGGTACGAAGTCAGACAGGGACCTTAAGGAAATTCAACCCTACGTCGACCGTATCCTCGAAGTTTATCCATCTATAAAAAATCTTTCTAACGATGAACTCAGAGCCCGCACCGAATCCATCCGGCTTAAGGTCAGGGACTATGTGAAGGCTCTGGAAGATGAGATGGCAGAGCTGAAATCCAAATCGGAAGAGACCGGCATCGAGATCGAAGAGAAAGAGAAAATATATGAAGGAATTGACAGGCTTGAGAAGGAGATAGATGAGAAATATGAAGAGATTCTGAATGACGTTCTTCCCGAAGTTTTCTCCATCGTAAAAGATACCGCACGGCGTTTCACGGAAAATGACACCCTTGAAGTCACAGCCAGGGATTTCGACCGCGACCTGGCAGCCGAGCAGGATAACGTTGAGATAAGGGGAGATAAAGCCGTATGGTTTAACACCTGGATGGCCGGTGGAAACGAGGTTACCTGGGATATGATACACTATGACGTGCAGCTTTTCGGTGGCGTCGTTCTGCATTGGGGGCGCATTGCAGAGATGGCTACAGGTGAAGGTAAGACTCTGGTAGCTACCCTGCCTGTATTTCTAAATGCTTTAACCGGTAAAGGCGTAAATATAGTAACCGTTAACGATTACCTGGCTAAACGTGACTCGGAATGGATGGGGCCAATTTATCAGTTCCATGGTCTTACTGTGGGTTGTATCGATAAACATCAACCCAATTCCGACGGGCGCCGCAAAGCCTATAACTGCGATATTACCTTTGGTACCAACAACGAATTCGGTTTCGATTACCTGCGCGATAATATGGCTCTTACGCCCCAGGATCTCGTGCAGAGGAAACATAATTATGCCATCGTTGATGAGGTCGACTCCGTACTAATCGATGATGCCAGGACTCCGTTGATCATATCCGGGCCTATTCCCAAAGGTGAAAACCAGGAATTCCAGGCTCTCAAACCCCGCGTCGAGTCCATTGTGGATGTACAGCGAAAACTCATTAACCAGGTCCTTATCGATGCCAAGAAATTTTTGCAGGAAGGAAATACCGAGAAGGCCGGTTTTATGCTCCTACGCGCCAATAAAGGACTCCCAAAGAATAAAGCACTTATAAAACTGCTCAGTGAAGAAGGTAATAAATCGCTTCTCCTGAAGACTGAAAATACCTATATGCAGGAGAATTCGAAGAATATGCATATAGTGACCGATGACCTCTACTTTGTCATCGATGAGAAACAAAATACAATCGAGATTACCGACCAGGGCATCGATATGCTGAGTTCGCCAGAGGAACCCGATTTCTTCATTCTTCCCGATATCGGTTCTGAAATCGCCGAGATTGAAAAGTCGACGATGAGCGAACAGGAAAAACTGAACACAAAAGATAAGCTGCTGCAGGATTATGCTGTAAAATCGGAACGCGTACATACTGTAAACCAGTTGCTTAAGGCTTACACCCTGTTTGAAAGGGACATCGAATACGTGGTGATCGATAACAAGGTTAAAATCGTTGACGAGCAGACCGGCCGAATCATGGAAGGCCGGCGCTATTCTGACGGCCTTCACCAGGCTATTGAAGCTAAGGAAAATGTGAAGGTGGAAGCGGCCACCCAGACCTTTGCCACCATCACCCTGCAGAACTACTTCAGGATGTATCACAAACTGGCTGGTATGACTGGTACCGCAGAGACTGAAGCTGGTGAGCTTTGGGATATTTATAAACTCGACGTGGTTGTCATCCCAACCAACAAACCGATTATCAGGGACGACCGCGAAGATCTTGTTTACAAAACCAAACGCGAGAAATACAACGCCGTTATTGACGAAATTGTCGAACTTGTAGGTAAAGGACGGCCCGTACTTGTAGGTACAACTTCGGTGGAAATATCGGAACTCCTGAGCCGTATGCTTAAGATCAGGCAGATATCCCATAACGTACTGAACGCAAAATTGCATCAGCGGGAAGCCGAGATCGTAGCTGAAGCAGGCAGAAAAGGAATGGTAACCATTGCTACCAACATGGCTGGTCGTGGTACCGATATCAAGCTAAGTGAAGAAGTTCGTAAAGCCGGTGGACTGGCTATCGTCGGTACAGCAAGGCACGAATCAAGGCGTGTCGACAGGCAGCTTCGCGGACGTGCAGGACGTCAGGGCGACCCGGGTTCTTCCCAGTTCTATGTGTCCCTTGAAGACGACCTGATGCGACTCTTCGGATCGGAACGTATCTCGGGGATGATGGATAAGCTCGGTCTTAAGGAAGGTGAAATGATCCAGCACTCCATGATCAGTAAATCGATTGAACGGGCCCAGAAAAAAGTTGAAGAGAATAACTTTGGGATCAGGAAACGTCTCCTTGAATACGACGATGTGATGAATTCCCAAAGGGAGGTCATCTATAAACGAAGAAAGCATGCCCTTTATGGTGAACGGCTTAGCGTCGATATCGCCAACATGATGTTCGACGTGGTTGAAAGTATAGTAAACCAGTATCACCCGGTAGCTAACTACGAGGAATTCAGGTTCGAACTAATACGGACCCTTTCAATTGAAAGCCCGGTGAAGGAAACTAAATTTCTGAAGGATAGCCCTGCTGAGATAACCGAAACAATCTATGACCTCATCCTTAAAACATATAAGCGTAAGGAAGACACTATCAGCAAGCAGGCTTACCCGGTGATCAAGGATGTGTTCGAAAAACAATCGGCTGTTTACGAGAATATCGTCGTACCCGTGTCAGACGGTACCCGCATTTTCAGAGTAATTTCAAATCTGAAGAAAGCGTATGAGACCGAAGCACAGGAATTGGTTCGCTCGTACGAGAAAACGGTTGTGCTGGCCACTATTGACGATAACTGGAAAGAGCATCTCAGGGAACTGGACGACCTGAAACAGAGTGTGCAAAATGCCACATACGAACAGAAAGACCCACTTCTTATCTATAAATTTGAATCGTTTGATCTGTTTCAGCAGATGATCGACAGGGTCAACAAAGATGTCGTGGCTACACTTATGAAAGGCCATATTCCGGTAAGTGACCCTAACGCCGTACAGAAAGCACAAGCTCCCAAACGGCTCGACCTTAGTAAATTTGAAGCAAACAGGGACGAAGCACCACAGTATAACGATCCTTCAGGCGGCAAGCCCGGTCAGAAGAAAACCCAACCGGTCAGGGTTGAGAAGAAAGTCGGCAGGAACGATCCCTGCCCGTGCGGCAGCGGTAAAAAATATAAAAACTGCCATGGTAAGGCTGGCGGCGAAGCCATGTAATTGGAGATCCTTGCATTAGCATAAAAAAGCAGCGGGCTGTCTTTAAAGTTCAGTGGATTATGGTTGTACCACCATGCCTTAAAGACAATCCGCTGCTTTTTTTAGTACCTGAAGCAGTGGTGCGTGTTCGTTCGTTCTACTGGCCTGCTTTTACAAACTGCCTGATTTTTTCATACAAGTTGTCACTCACCGGGACCAATGGCAGCCGGAGGTGGTTTTGAGAAATTCCCATGACCTCAAGGAACGCTTTCAATCCGGCAGGATTCCCCTCTGTGAATAACATATCGAAGACCGGCATCAGCTTGTAATAAATCTCCCTGGCTTCTTCAATATTGTTCCCAAGAGCCAGCCTGATCATCTTGGAGAATTCGCCAGGGTAAGCATTGGCTATAACCGATATCACACCGCTGGCGCCCAGTGATATCAGTGGTAAAGCTATGGCGTCATCACCCGAAATGACCATAAAACTGTCAGGCATATCCTTCAGGATAGCGGTAACCTGTGCAAAGTTTCCCGAGGCTTCTTTGACAGCTATGATCTGCCTGGAAGAATCGTGTGCTAACCGTAAAGTGGTGTCTGCGCTGATGTTCGACCCGGTGCGGCCGGGCACGTTATATAGAATGACCGGAACAGGGCTCGCTTCGGCAATTTTCCTAAAATGAAGGTATAAGCCTTCCTGACCAGGCTTATTGTAATACGGCGCTACCGACAGGATGGCGTCAATACTCTGGAAATCAGTTTCTCTGATGGAGTTTATGACCGACGTAGTATCATTTCCGCCAATCCCCATGACTACGGGGCAACGACCGTTGTTTACTTCGTGAACGAAATCTACGAGGGCTCTTTTCTCATCCCTGGATAAAACCGGCGTCTCACCTGTTGTGCCCAGTACAACAAGATAGTCAACCCCGTTTTCAATAACATGATTCACCAGTTTTTTCAATGCACTGAAATCAATACTGCCGTCATTCCTGAAAGGCGTAGCTAATGCCACACCTGTACCTTTAAAAATGGATTTCGTCATGGATAAATTGAATTTATTTGGTTGATATTTTACCGGCTTCCTTCTGGTTGTTAAGGATGGATACATAATTTTTCACCTGGGCTATCAGGAATTCAACACTCGGATCGCTGCTGATGTTTATCATGAAGTCGGAATTATTCTCCCCCCCGGAATATCTGCCTACTTTAAATTTTGCACGCGAAAGAGTGGTTATGTAAGTTATGGGGAAGTAGTTTTCCTTGCTCAGGTTGAACATAATGTCAAAATCACGGTCGATGAAACCAAGTACTTCTGCGTCTTTGGGCCTGAAAAAATAATCAAGATCCTTTCTGCTAATGACCTGGCAGTTTTCCCACAACAGGAGATCTCCGGGGATTTCATCACTGTCAATGTAACCGAGTAAACGGGTTCTGATGCCAAATTCCTCGAGGTATTTACTGAAGGCACGTATGTGCCTGAATGTTTCATGGTCAGGGGTGTCGAAAACAATGGCAGCTTCCTTGGCGGTGTTAAAATTATGAACCTCCCTGTTCCGTCTCAGTTTTTTCTGTTTCCTGAGCATGGATCTTCTCCCGAAGGATTGCCGTATTTTACCGAATGCACTCACACTACAATATTACTAATTTTTGGTGGTCTGTCATGAAGAATAAAAGCCTTATTTGATCATTTGCAGAAAATCGTTCACTCCGATAAGCGGAATTTTCAGCTTATCAGCTTTTTCCCGCTTGACAGGTCCCATATCGTCTCCTGCAATAATATAGTCTGTATTTGAACTGACGGATGAGGTGATTTTGCCACCGTTTTTTTCAACAAGGTCCTTTAGTTCGCTGCGTGAAGGTTGATTGAATGTGCCTGATACGACGAAGGTTTTACCTTCGAGTTTCGAGGATTGAGGCTTTTCTTCTTCATCTAATTGTAACTTAACACCGGCTTTTCTGAGGCCTTCAATGATCTTTTTACTTTCCGGGTGATCAAAATAGTTGAGGATGCTTTCGGCAATCCGGCTGCCGATCTCTCCCACATCAACAAGTTCTTCCTGGCTGGCCTTCATCAGATTATCGAGCGACTTGAAATGAAGCGCCAGAGTACGGGCTATGGTTTCACCAACATACCGGATACCGAGAGCATACACCAATCTTGGAAAAGGTACTTTCGTAGATGCCTGAATGCTTTCGTAGATTTTAGTGGCTGACTTTTCCTTAAATCGCTCCAGGCTTAGCAGGTCGGCAACACTCAGTCTGTACAGATCAGATATATCGGTGATGAGATCTTTGCGAAAAAGCTGATCGATGGTAGCTTCCGCTATATTGATATTCATGGCGCGGCGACTGACAAAATGTTCAATCCTGCCTTTTATCTGTGGAGGGCATCCATATATATTGGGACAGTAATGGGCGGCTTCTTCCGGCTTTCGTTCCAGTTTTGTTCCGCATTCCGGACAGTGAGTGATAAAGACAAAAGGCTGGCTGTCTGACGGTCTTTTTGAAATATCCACACCAACAATCTTGGGAATGATGTCGCCGCCTTTTTCAACAAACACAGTGTCCCCGGTCCTAACGTCGAGGAGCCTGATCTGATCTTCATTGTGCAGGCTGGCTCGCCTGACCGTGGTGCCGGCAAGATGAACCGGCTCAAGATTAGCGACAGGCGTTACGGCACCCGTACGACCTACCTGGAATGAGATATGCTTCAATAGGGTAGAGGCCCGCTCGGCTTTGAACTTATAAGCAATAGCCCAGCGTGGTTCTTTGGCCGTAAACCCGAGCTCTTTTTGCTTTTCAATAGCGTCTACTTTTATAACCACACCATCGATGTTAAAAGGCAGGTTGTTGCGTTGTGATTCCCATTGGTTGATATACGCAAAGACCTCGTCGAGGCTTTTCACTTTTTTAATATAGTCATGGGGCACCTTGAACCCCCATTCACCTGCTTTCATAAGATTTTCAAAGTGAGAACCGGAAGGGGAATATTCGCCGGGGAGGTAGTACAACATGCAATCGAGAGGTCGCTTTGCCACTACCGACGAGTTTTTTAACTTGAGCGTACCTGCCGTCGCATTCCGTGGATTCGCAAAGGCTTCTTCATTGTTCTCCAGCCTGTCATTGTTCATTTTCAGGAAGCCTTCAACCGGCATATATATCTCCCCCCTGATCTCAAGTTCTTCCGGATAATCATGGCCTTTAAGCTTCAGGGGTATACTCCTGACGGTCCTTACATTCCTGGTTACATCATCGCCCTGTTCACCGTCTCCCCTGGTAACAGCCCGGGTAAGTTGACCGTTCTCGTAGGTCAGGCTGATAGCTACACCATCATATTTTAACTCACATACATATTCAAAATCGTCACCCAGGACCTTCCTGACGCGCCGGTCGAAATCGGTCAACTCTTCCCTGGAATAGGTATTCCCGAGCGATAACATTGGTACAGTATGCCTGACCTGCTCAAACTCCTGGCTGATATCACTGCCGACACGCTGCGATGGACTATTGACATCCATAAACCCGGGCCAGTCCTGTTCAAGGTGTATTAACTCTTTCATCAGCCGGTCATACTCGTAATCGCTGATAGTTGGCCGGGCAAGGACATAATACCTGTGGTTGTGTTCGCTAAGCTCACGCCTGAGCTGTTCAATCTTTTCTTTGGCTTCTGTCTTTGTCATAGCGGATATAAAGGGATAAAAATATAAATATTAACCATCAGGAGAAACAAATTTCTCACTGTAAAGACAATTATTTGAATGAAATGCTTTTTTATATCATCATATCGTTGAGTTATTGTTCATAAGTATTAACCGGGGTTTTTGTAAGCTGCTTTTATGTGATAAAATAATGTGTAATTTTGTTTCGTTACGGTTTTTTACATCATCAGTGTAAAGACGAAGAGGGAACCGGGTGAGAATCCCGGACAGTACCCGCTGCTGTATGTCCCGGCTTCAGCAATGAAGTCAGTTTTTTCGTACTCTGTGCCACTGCGACAAGGTTGTCGCGGGAAGGCGTCGGAAAACGGGATAAGTCAGAAGACCTGCCGCAACAGATCAATATTTAAAGGCTTTCGGGGAAAAAAGCAAACGAACCCTTTCCTTTTTGTCCTGCCTGCTTGAACATATTGATGTAAAAGAACCAATATGTCAAATTAACACTTTACGCAATGAAAAAGATCACTCTTATTGCCACAACCCTGGCTGGAATACTGTTTCTTGGCTCCTGTAAAAAAGAACAACGCGTCACAACCGACCGGATTAACTTCGAAGATATGTCCCTGGGCGATAACGGCTATACCTATGGTGACACTGCCGCCGGAGGCTTCCATACTGGTAATGCATTTTTCCCGACGCATTTTTCTTACGGCTTATGGTCAGGGTTCGCGGTGACAAATCGTACTGATGATACCACCAGGGGATATACTAATTTATACAGTGCAATTGCCGGTGAAGGTGCCGGACATTCCGATAATTATGCAGTTTATTACGCCTGGAATCCGGATACCATTGTTTTTGAGATTCCTGAGAAAATTACCGGAATGAGCGTATGCAATTCCACTTATGCCTATTATTCGATGCTTGAAGGGGACCAGTTTGCAAAAAAATTCGGTGGTGAGAGTGGCGATGATCCGGACTATTTTAAACTGATTATTGAAGGTTTTGATGCCGGTAACAACAAAGTGCTGGAAGGAACGATTACTCTTGCCGATTATACTTTTGAAACCAATGCACGGGATTTTGTAAGCAATGTGTGGACCGATATTGATCTTTCACAGGCAGGCTTCCTTAAGTACCTTGTCCTGTCGTTCGATTCATCCGACAAAGGACCCGGAGGCATAAACACGCCGAAGCTTATATGCCTCGATAATATATACGGTGAATTGCAGGAATAAAATGTATAAGAAAAGCTGAAGCCACGAATGCATGAATGGGAGAAGAAAGGAAGGCTGGAAGCCACGAATTCACGGATAAAATGTATAAGGAAAGTTGAAGGCGTGAATGCACTAATAAGACGTATAAACCAAAACATAGAAGAATTTGCGGTAAATTGGCGCCATAGAACATCCATCTTCACCATGAAAAAATGGTTACCTATATTTTTTATAATTTTCACTCTGAATGCTTCTGCACAGATTAGTCGCGGGGGCCGTCCGTTTCCGTATGACGTAAAAGCAGACCATTTGAGGCTACATCACCTGCCTGCGGTTGACCAAGCCAGGGCAATACGTGAAAATTTTGAGGAGGACGATCGTGTCAGGGGAAAAAAACCATTTCATTTTGCCGAAAATGTTGATACATCATTCAACCCCGGGAATTCGGGTTCGTGGTTTACTGCTGCTAACGGCAAAAGAGTTTGGCGGCTGGCTCTTTCTTCCGATAATGCATACGGTCTGAGCGTTTTTTTCAGCCGGTTCAATCTTTCCGGCGACGCCATGGTATTCCTGTACAACGAAAGCCAGGTACAGGTGTTGGGTGGTTTTAACCATTTGAATAATAAACCCTCAAAAAATCTGCAGACCGATTTTATCAGGGGCAGTAAAATTATTATTGAGTTGCAAGCCAATGACAGCACGACCTACGGTAACCTGGAAATCGGGCGGATTTCAACAGCTTTTATTGATGTTTTTTCCCGTAAAGACGGCAGGCACGGTTTAGCCGGCGATTGTAACATCGGCATCAACTGTCCACCGGGCGACGGCTGGCAGGTGATAAAAAATGCGGTATGTCGCATATATATCGGCTCACGTGGCGAGTACTGTACCGGAACCCTCATTAACAATGTCAATTCCGACGGAACACCGTATTTACTGACAGCGAATCATTGTATTAAATATCCGTCTGACGGTCAGACCTCGGTATTTGTTTTTGGATATGAATCACCAGACTGCAGTGACCAGGACGGTTCGGTCTCTCTCAGCCTGTCTTCGGCCACCGTGCTGGCAACGTCTGACAGTCTTGATTTTACGTTGTTAAGGCTTACCGACCTACCCCCCAAGAGTTACAAGCCTTATTATGCCGGATGGTCTGTTTACAGTGCGCCATCAACGGGGAGTGTCTCCATTCATCATCCGTGGGGTGATGTAAAGATGATCTGTAAAGATGATGATCAGTTGCTGACGACCTATCAGACTGTAAATCCCCCTACCTGGCTATCGAACGGCAGTGTCCCCCAGGCATTCTGGCGGGTGGCCCGCTGGGATGAAGGAACCACTGAGCCGGGTTCGTCGGGTGCGCCATTGTTTAATCCCGCCGGTCAAATCGTCGGGAACCTCACGGGAGGCGATGCCAGATGCGCTTTACCCGAAAATGACTATTTTTCG
>Ga0102962_1000722_pt1 | contig 14509 bp, 13 predicted proteins | sample SalPonF2_C_D2_MG_FD_84519 | JGI IMG/M metagenome (GOLD analysis project Ga0102962, IMG submission 84519) | Salt pond soil microbial communities from South San Francisco under conditions of wetland restoration - Salt Pond MetaG SF2_C_D2_MG ...
ACCCGCTCACGTCGAACGGAGCCTCGGCGTTGTCGAAATACTTGGCATAGCGACCGGGCTGATCGCTCGGCTCATCGCCGATGCCGTGGGTCCAGTCACCGAGGAGCGGTTGCAGCTCGCGCGGCAGCAGGAACCTCACCCGAGAGAGCGTGCGCAGCCTCTTGTCGTGCTCGCTGATCTGCTGGAGGCGCTGAACCGCCTCACTCACCGCAAGAGATTCCTCGGCGCTGAGCCCCTTCTCCATGCGACTTTCCATGAGGCCCTGCACCCAATCGACCACCCAGGCAGTCTCGTTCGGGTCATCGAGCAGGGAGAGCGGGTTGAGGGTGACCCCTCCACCATCGGCGTCGCCGGCGAAGTCTATGTAGCGACCGCCCTGCACCACCACGGGCACGCGGCACGAATACTTCTGGTCGAAGATGTAAACCCGCGCCCCGGGATAGCCGAGCCACTGGGCGATGAGGAAATTCATGATGGTGGACTTGCCGGCACCGGTCGGGCCGACGACAAGTGAGTGCCCCACCCCGCCGACCGTCGGCAGATACCGGTACAGGCTCTTTTCTCGCGTCGGGAAGACCCCTAGCGGGCCAATCTCCTTGCCAACCTGCTCGGAGAAAGGCTTGTCCACCACTCCCCCCGCATCGCTGGAGCGCGCGGGGAATAGATCGGTAAAGTTACTCGCCGTCATGAGTTTCCAGCGCACGCACTCTGCCCACTGCCCCGGCAGAGTCGCCGTCCACGCGGCTAGCGCATGCTGAGTCTCCCTCACGACCAGGAAGCCGAGCCGCTGGACGTACTGGGTGATTCGACGCGCAAGCTCGTCGGCCTCGTCACGGCTCTTGCCATAGCAAACAATCGAGATGTTGAGATAGCCGTAGCGGTTCGCCGAAAGGTTGGTCAGCGCCGCATCAGCCTCCTTCGTATAACGGATATGCTGCGGTCGGTCCGGCTGCGGCTGGCTCGTTTTGCCAAAAGCCTGCTTGATGTAGTTCTTGAAAGAAATCTGCATCGCCGAGTGATAGGACTTCACCCGCTGGATTGCCTTTTCCGCCTGCTCCGGCGGCACCATTCGGAAGGCGATTGAGTAGGTGATCTCGCCTTTCGTGCGCGAGAGCCCGTCGAGCAGCATCAATGAGGTGCGAGAGGGCCACGCCCGAACCGTGAGCGAGACCGCATGCCGCTCCCCGCCGGCGCCCTTGAACAGAAGGGTGTTGCCGCTCGCGTCAAGTTCACAGTCGGGCAGCGCCGCGTCGAGGTACTCCCCTTCTGGAACAGAGACAGGCTGGCCCGAGTTCACAGGTGAAACAAGGTCGTGAAGCGCCTGGTCAAGAGCTTCACCGCTGAGAAGCTCCGGCCCCAGGGCGGAGAGCAGATCCGCGATCTGCATCGCCACGGCATTGAGCTCGGACGCCCGCTTCATCAGGCGCCGCGACTCTGCCTCGTACTGGCCTTTCGACAGCACCGAGGATCGCATCGCCGCAACGAGTGCCTTTCCGATTGGCATTCCCTCCTCCGTGGTCAGGATGCCGACCTGCTCCAGATACTTCGCGCTGCGTTGGCTCTCGGGGCTAAGCAGCACCGCCAGGTAGGGCTCGTTGCTGAACCATTCGCGTTTGAGCAGCTCCGATCGCCATGCCTTGCGGAACTCGGCATTGATGCGCCGCCCGGCAACTTCCGGGGCCTTCCACCAGTCCATGTCGGACGGCCCGAGCCGGCGGCGCCGAAGGTTTGCCCAGAGCATCCCACGCTCATCGAGCAACCGCCACGCCTGATCCATGTTGCGTGCGATCTGCTCATGGCCGGCCTGATCGGCCGAGTCAGGATCCACCCCCTTGAGGCGAAACATCATCATCAGCGATGAGTCCTTGTTGAGCACTAGCGAATCGCCGAGACGCAGCGCCCACGGCACCAGCTCGGAGAAAGAGCGGCTCGCCTCAAGCACCTCCTTGCGCTTTGCTGCCTGATTCAGCAAGGCAGATCCCTCCCGAGCCCGGAGTCTCGGTGGTAGTGCTTCGCAGTCCCGGAATATTGCTTGTCGTAGGGATGCCACCAGGGGTCGTAGTGCGTGCCCTGGCGCTTGAACACCATGAACACCTCGCGCAGCTGGGGCTCCTTCTTGTGGTAATAGCGCATGACCACATGCACAACGAGGGTGACCGGGATGAACCAGATCCAGTGCATCCCCATCACGAAGGCAAATCCCGTCATGATGTTGAAGATCGCGATCTTGCGATCCACCCCCATGAAAAGGACAGGCTCCGTGAGTACCCGATAAACCGGCGAGCTACGCATCGTGAAGTGTCGTCCCCGGCCCGATCAGAAGAACATCGAGATCCAGGTGCCGGCGAAAAACACAAGGCTCAAGCCGAAAGACACCCGAAGGAACAGGCCGAGGAAACCCTTGATCTCGCCGAAGGCGATCAGGAAGCCCAGGAAGATGACCAGGATCGTCGCCAGCACCTTCGCAAGCGTGCCCTGGAGGAACCCCTCGATGGACTGCAAAACGCCGACCCAAGGCATAGAGCCGGCGCCCACGCCGGCCGCATGTGCAATACCGGGCGCGAGCAGCAGCCCGGCGCCAAGCACGAGCACGAACAGCTGCACAGCGCGAGGGGAAACCGAAATACCATCGCCCTGAGCCGTAGCGGCCTCGGGACGGGGAAACAAACTACGCATGACTAACATCCTCTCGGTGAGGTTTGGGAGAAGCCGCCACCCGGTCCATGTCCCGGCGGCGGGACCACAGCACTTCGTACTGGTAATCACCACCCAGCTCATAGCCACGAAGCCCGATGATTTCGCTCACATGGCGCTTGCCGCCGAGGCGGGAGAGCTGGACGACGTAATCGAAGGTCGTCGCGATTTGGCGTCGAATGGCCTCCAGAGGCCAGCCGACGCGCGAGGAAAGAACAAGAGTCTCGAGGCGGGAAAGGGCCTCGCGTGCCGTATTGGCATGGATCGTCGCCGCCCCGCTGTGCCCCGTGTTGAGGGCCTGCATCAGATCGAAGGCCTCAGCACCGCGCACCTCGCCGACGATGATCCTGTCTGGGCGCAGGCGAAGCGCCATCTTCACCAGATGGGCGAGAGTGAGCCCGTTGTCGGGATGGGCCTCCAGGGCCGCCCAGTTCGGCGCCGTGATCTGCACCTCGCCGGTATCCTCGAGCGTCACGACACGCTCAGCCTTGGGGATGCTCTGAACGATCGAGTTGAGAAACGAGGTCTTGCCCGTCGAGGTGCCGCCACTCACCAGCACGTTTACTGGGCGCGCGAGCAGCTCCCCAAGAAAGCGGATAGGATCATCGACCGTCTCGATCTCCCCCCCCTGCCCTTCTTCCACGGGGGCGGGCACCGCACTGCCACCTTGCGGGAAAAAGCTCTCCAGTGGGATCTGGCGCTTGGCGTGGCGCCGTATCGCCAGGATGGGCCCGTGCATTGCAACCGGCGGCAGTACGGCGCCGATGCGAAACCCCTCCATGCGTGCATCGAGCAGCGCCCGGGGACCGGCCTCCTCTGCCACCTCTCGCTGGATCGCGCGGGCAAGGGTCACGATCACGTTTGACATTGACCGCGGCGAGATGCCCTCGGGCACCTCCTCGAGCCTGCCGGCGCGTTCGATCCACAGCCTCGGCCCGTTCACCATAATCTCTGACACCGACTCGTCCTCGAGCCAGGTGCGCAGCGGCGTCAACGCAGCCGTCAGAATTTCCATGCTTTTCGCCATGGGGCCATTTTGGCGAGCCGCCGCCTGCGTAACCAACGCGACTATCGGCAGGTTTTGTGCTTATAGGAGGGGGGTCAGGCCATCCGCGGCGCTTCAGATACCGCCTGCCGGGCCCCAAAGGCGAACGCGAGGATCAATGCGAACGGCAAGATCGGTGGTAGTGGGGCAGGCAGCACCACATATATCAGGGGCATCCCCACCATGGCGATCATCAGATGAATGGCTCCCTGCATGATCGCGGGCGAGGAGTAGGCGAAGGTGGAGAGTTTGAGAATGCGCCGCGCGTAGCCGTCAACGATCGCCCCCAGGAGAATGAGACCGCCGGGGAGCAACCAGCACAGCAGCAGGAACAGCCGAAAAACGACCCCGTAGATCATTACCGAGCCGCGCCAGGCAAACATCGCGAAACCGCCGTTCACGACATGCCCAAACATCTTGTTCATACCGTCATTCGATTGCGGTGCGCCCGATTCAATACCCTTGGCAGCGACGATCAGAGGCTGCGTCACCGCGTTGGCAACCTTGACCGCGCGATTGGCAGCCTCATCACCGAGCCAGCTGCGGGTCATCGATACCTGTTCGGCCACGCTGTTCTGCAGCCACCCGACCGGGGCCCAGGAGGTGATCGCCACCATCGCAAAGAGCGAGAGCAGGATCCACAGAATCGCGTGCCGGCGGTGAGACATCTCGCTATACCGTCTGGTTCTGTGCCGCCTCGGCGGTTCGCGCCGGCTCATCGGACACCAGCGCGATCATGTCACCAAGGCCGATGTTGAGCGCATCACGAATGCCAAACACGCGCGCGGCAACCATCGCGGCCACTTCCCCATCGGAAAGATCGGCGTAGCGTTCGGCGCTCATATACGGAGCGCATTCATGGCGCTGAGCGACCCAGCGTGACAGGGGCGATACCAGCGGTTCCCACACCTCGATCGCCACCCCCTCCGGCGGGACGCAAAAAGCCGGCGGCTTCGGCAGCTGCGCAAGGCGCTCCCGTTTTACCGCCTTGCCAGCCCCGGAAGGCTGGGGGATAGGCGCCCACACCGACCAGGACAGGATCGAGGGCGTGCGACGCAGCAACCCACTCAGGAACGCGCGCCGCGCCGCCTTCGTGGTGAACGGAGGCTCGTGCCCATCAAGCGCATTACCGGCATTGAACAGGCACCGGGCGAGAAGGCCCGCATCGGGGCGCAATTCAACGATTTCCTCCTCGGGGTCAGGCAGCCATTCACTGAGGTAGAACGAGAGGCGATCCACGGCGCTCTGGATGCGAGACGAAGCGCCGAGCATTGCATAAATCGTTCCCCGAAGATCATCCGGCAGCCTATCCATGGCGAAGGTGAGAACCTCACGCGCCCGGGAGGCCTCCACTTCCGGCGAATCAAGCCCCCAGTCGATGACCTCGACATTGGTAAGCGCCCCACCGTTCTTTTTCAAAGCTCTTGTCATAATTGGTCCCTGAATTTCTCTGCGTGAACTTGCCTAGCTGGAAGGCGACTGGGGCATCGAGTCCAGCACGGGTATGCGTCCTTTCACCAGTTCCCCACCGAGGGCGGCGATATAGTGGAAGGTGGGCAATGAGCCGAGCAAGGATGCAGGGAACACCTCCGCTTCCTGCTGCTTGAGCTGTTCGGATACCTTCGATCCGAACGCCGCATCCTCGTCGTTGAACGAAAGCGCGTCGGTGCCCTGTGTCCGGCTCATGACGCTCACCAGGCCCTTGCCAAACTGCTCCATGCAGTATTCCTGGGTGCCGCGATCCCGGGTGCGAAGCACCAACAGATTGTTGAAGTTTCCCGCGAACATGCGCCCCGCCGCCTCTGATCCCATCTTCGCCGCGAACTCACTGAAGGTCTGCGCAAGGGCGAAAATCTCGAAGCGAGCACCCCGCGCCTTGTTCGCCATCTGAACCAGGGGGACATTGAGCACCTCGCTGCTCTCATCCACAACGAGGGTTACCCGCGGCATCTGCTCTTTGGGCAGGAAGTTGTAGGCATAGCCGGCGACACTGGCAAGCTCCGCAATGAAAAGCGAGCCCACGCTCGACCCCACCGTGGCGTCGGAAAGCGTATCCAGGCCGATGTAACAGACCGCGTTCTGCTGAAGCACGCGGCGCATATCCCACACCGGCCGAGGGTCATCCGCATCGAGCACCGGGTCCGGGGATAGGAGCGCACGCAGATGCCCGGCGGTCAGCATTTCCAGGAGCGGCAACAGCGTCGCAATCATCTTCCCGTAGTGGTCGCGGTTATGTGTTGCCATGCTGATGAGCCCGTCGATCGCCGAATGCTGCGGGCCATGGCGCTTGTAATAGGCGATCAACTTCTCGAACGGGCTCTGCTTGGAGCGTTTTGCATCACCGCCGATTGCATCGAGCGCATCGACCTGGGCCTCCCAGCCCGGGCGATGCTTGCCAAGCCATCGCTGCAGCACCCGGATGGTCAACTCCTCGGGCTGCCATTGCACCGTTTCCTTGAGATCGGCGAGCGTTGGCTGTTCGTGAAGAATCAGCACTGAACCGAGCGCGGCGGAGGCAAGTGTCATCCAGCTGAACGCCGTGAACGCATCGCTGCCGGTCTCACTCGGGATCAGCGCCGCAAGCCGCGACGGAATTTCCGTGGGACGGTTCCACTGGGCAATCGGCTGCCATCGCACGCTGTCTTCGGGCTTGGCGAGATGGAAATAGACGTAGGGGCGTCCTGCCTCCTTAGCCTCCTGACGCATGCGCTGCTCGAGATCCTTGTCGCCCTTGGGGTCGATAGCGATGGTGATGTCGCCGCGGGAGATCGACTGCGTAACCAGCAGATCGGCCATTCGGGTCTTGCCCGAGCCCGGCACGCCGAACACCATCGTGTGCCCTTCGCTCTGCTTGGCCGTGAACAGAACATCGTCCTCCTTGCCGATGCCCTGCAGCCACGCGGCGCCACTGCCCTTTGTGGGGCGTTTCGTCACCGCGCTATAAAGCCCTATGACCACCTTCGGGATCTTGATGTTCTCGACCCCCTGGTTGTAGATCGTGTAGGCGATCTGGCGGCACTTCGCATCCCACCGAAAGCCGTATCCCAGCCAGGTATCGGAGCTTTCACGCGCGCTATGGCGCAATTTATCCGGGCCGAGCACCTCAAGCGGATAGGTCAACATCCCCGCCTTTGCCCACTGGAGGCGAAGGTACTGAGCAGTGCGAACAAACCCCAGCGCCAGCGCCCCGGCCGCTGTCCATACGATGATCCCGCTCGGCAGGAGCGGGGTAAGAGAGATCAGCGAAATCAGGATGCCGGAGACCAACCACCCGACTGCCGCAATCCCCTCTATGGGAGGGCGCACCAGTGAATATTGGGTGGGATCTTGCCAGCGTCCAAACATCAGTCCCCTCCCCGGCCGCTCTCGGCGCCCGCTTTCCGATAGAAGCCGCGCAGCTTCTCGGCGTTGAACTTCAGGCACGGCGTACGTTTACCGTCAATCGAATGCGGTATGCGGACACGGCTCGGGTCACCGGGGTCCGCCTCGATCCAGCCGTGCTTCTTGAGCCAAGCCTCGAACTGGCGCACCGGCACACCGTAGCTATCAAGATCCTTCGCGGGCACCCACACGGCCTCATGGCCCTCCGGCAACGCGCCGGTGCGCTTAATGAAGTGCGTGCGGATATCCTCGGCCAACCGCTTCAATGCGCCCGAGAATAAAGTGTCTATCATCGGGTCGCCCTCGGCTTCGCCCTCGCGTTCCGAGGGCTCTGACATAGCACCTGTCTTGTCCGCGGGCTCCAAGCCGGGCTCTGTCTCCCCCCTCGCCTGGACAGAGGCATCTTCACCCCCCGCGCTCTCCCCCTCCTCGGCGGCGTCTCCCGATGCAGCATTCGCATCGGTATCGAATGCGCTTGCGGGGAAGGCAATAAGCGGGTCGCTCAGAAGCACCACCCTGCCGCGCTCGCTTTCCTGGGGGTCGAGGCCCGCAATGAGATGCAAGTCGCGAAGCAGCGCGAGCAATTCATACTCACCGCTATAGTCCACGCCCTTGCGCATTAGATGCTCAGCAAGTAGCGCCCGGCTTTCCGGCCAGCGCAGACCCGCGCCGCCCGCCACCTGGACGGCCAAGCCGCGTGCCGCCGCCTCGCGCACCGCTGCCACGCAGACCGGTACCAGGGCGAGGGGTTGAGAGCCAAGATCCTCTCGGTCACCGCGCCGGGCGAGCTCCATCGTGTGACTGATGCTGCGCTCGTACACGGTCTGCAGGTTATGGCTGAGTTCCGTGGAGGTGGGCATGCCGAGAAGCACTGCCCCTAGGGTCGTGAGTGGATTTCCGGCTGCGGTTGAGAGCTTGTGACGCACCTCGTAGGGCAGTAGCAGTGGGAACTGCCACGGGAGCAGAATGCGCGTTTCCTCAAAGGCTGGCGCCGCACTTGTCGCCTGGGCCCAGAAGATCCGCGCCTCGCGTCGAGGGTTCAACCACCCGGAAACATCACCTTCACAGGGATTCCACCGCTCCCCTGCCCCATCGGCAACCACGCAATGTGTGCCAGCCACGGAAATCCAAGGGAAGAAGGAGGCGATAATTGCCGCCGCGCGCCAGTACGGCGCCGCCGCGCGCTGGGCCGAGGACATGGGATCGCCCCAGACAATGTGCTGAGCCTGGCTTGCGGCATGGCGTCCCGAACGAAACGCCGCGAGTAGCGCCCCGCCAGTGGTGCTGTATCGCGAAGGATGCAGCGGCAGGAGCCCTAAATAGTCGATTACTCGCTCGGCCGTCGCCTCGACCATGGCAGCCGCATCGTTGTCGTTGCAGACGAGGCTCCAGTGAGAGACGAGATCGCCGAACCCAAACCGCTCCTTCAGCGTGTCGCTATCCCGGTAGGGGATATGGCCCTGCCGCTCCTGAACGGGGCTCTCCCACCCCGACTCCGGCATGGCTGCCGGAATAACAGAATCGCGCGGGCGTTGTCTGCGGAAAAGGCTCATGGGGCGTACGTTACCGGCACGAGGCCGGTCAAATCGCCCCCTCTAAACGAAGGTTTTGCCCGGATAGTCGCCTATATCGGCTACATGGCGTCCGCCACAAGCCCCTGGAAATCGTCCGGCAGGAGCAGCCGGTTCGTCATCACCCGGATGCGATTACGGGCGCTTACGGTCTTTCGCAGCGTCGGATACTGGCGCACAGCCTCACGCAGCTGCCAGAGAACCACCCCAGGCTTGTCTTCCGCGAGGAACCTGGCCGCGCCGAGAAGCGCGCTTTCCGAGGTTTCCATGGCCGCCTCGAGGAAGCGTTCATCCGCCCAGCGATACCAGGTCGCATAGCGCCCGAAGGTCGATAAATGGATCCGTGCGCCAAAGCTCATGTAAAGCGCCACCGTCGTCGCATCAAGGCCAAGGGGCCCGCACGGCTCGAAATTGGGATCCGCCAGCACTTCGAGCAACCTTGCTTGTACGTCCGTTGGTATTTCCCACAGGGCACTGTCTACGCCAGCCAGCTCCCCGGTCCAATTCTGCGGAAGCCCCAGCTTCGCGAACTGGGGGGCCTGCGGATCAGCCTCCCACGCCCAGCGAATGATCTCGTGTTCCGCCGGCACTCGCGCCCCTTTCAGAAGGCTTCTCCAGCTTTTCCGGCGCCCTTGCCCACTCGCGCTCATCGGTTCGCTCCCATGATCCCGAGAGGGCTGCTCAAAGATAACCGCATCTGCACACCGCTCTCCAGAAGTGACAATCCTGTGGATGATTCTGTGGATAACGCCGGTAATTGGGAAAGTGACAACCCAGCTCCCGGAAAATGACAAAGCCCTCGGTGAGAGTGACAAGGCACGCAGGAGAAATGACAACCCTCTGAATGAGAAGTGACAAACCTCTAATCGAGCCCCAAGTCACTGAAACAAAAGAGCACAGAAACCACATCCTATTCTCCAGACTTCTCCATATAAGAACTTATAGAGAAAGCAAGCAAGCGAAGACCAGCGACCATCATGAGCCGCTGAAAAGGGTCGGGTTGTTGAGCCGGTACCGAACGGCGGAGCGGATCAGGAGCGACTGAGGCCCCTCAATCATCGGCGCCCCAATCCGTACTGACAGAGCCGTATCGCGAAGTTCCTCGACAAAATGCGAGTTCCTTGGAACCGTAAGCTCCAGACGGTCGTCATGAGGGCTGTCCTGTTCGTCGCCGAGACCAAGGGTTTCCAAGTTTGGGTCGTCACACACCATACGGATAAAGGCTTCGCGAACCCAACGGCTAACACCACGCGGACCGTACGCATCTTCGGAAACGGCTTTGGTCAACCGTTCCTTCAGGGATGAGGAGATACGGACCAGGATCCGCCGTGACCGGCGACCCTTCTGTGCACCGTAGTCCTCGATCAGCCGGTCGGACGATGGCGCTGGCAGAACTCCTCGCTTCATTCTCGTTTCCCGTCGGAGAGATCTCTTTCAAGGTTGCGGAGGAGCTTTTTAAACGACCGCTGCGCTGCCGTATCGTTGTTCCAGTCGATACCTTCAACGGATCCGGGATCAATGGACTCCATGATGTATTTGACAACAGACGCCGAGGTGGTGCTCCCGAGAGATATGCGCTTGTTCTTCCTTGACCGGCGTTTTTTCGTGGATTTCTGCGCCTCGGCCGCTGCGGGTGACGACACTTGGGCCTCGCCGTCGGCGTAAAGTTGCCTGCGCTTGTCAATATTCGGCTCGCGGGCGGCATCATAAGCGGCGGTCAGCCGGTTGAGCACGCCGCGATGGATCGCCTCTCTGACATCGCGCGGGCCCTCGAGAATCGACCACCAGCGAAATGCCTGTGTGCGGGTCAGGTTCACATAAGAGTCGAAGGTTTTTGCGTCGTTTATGGGCGTTCCCGCCTGCTCGGCCTCTTTGAGAATCAACTCCAGGTTGTGAAGCATCTGCGGCATCGTAAGATTCGATCGCTGCACGTTCACAACCAGCTGCGACAGCCGCGTGCGCTTCGGCGGTTCCGGCAGCAATTTCGCATCCGTATGCGTGCGGCCGAGGAAACAGAGGGCCAGATAGCGTCGTTCGCCATCAAGTATCTGGTACCACCCCCCGTTTCTCCATACCTCAATGGGATGGTGTAAACCGGTGGATTCGATCGTTCTGGCCAGTGCCCGCACATCTTCAGCATCACGGCGGCGCGTATCCGTCTTCGCTGATTCCGGGCTGTGAACCTCGGGAAGCGTCAATCCTTTTTTCCCACCCCACCGGGGATTCTCGGGGTCAGGGCGGATTTCATCCAGGGGCAGACGCAGAAACTCGCCGGCGCCCTTCTCGATCGGGGTGTCGAGGCTCCGCTCGACCTCCCCTACCCGCTGCCGGGTGGCGGCCATCAATGCCTGTCTGCGTTTAGTCGCCATTGGCAACCTCCTCCAGATTGGGCTCGCCTGCCTCCTCCGGGTAGAGCCGCTCGTAGATGAACTGACCAAACTGGGTCGCTATGCGACGAGCTTTGTTGGACGGTGCGAGCTGGAACACCGAACGGGGATGGGAGCCTGGAACATCTCGCTCGGCGAACGCCGCGTTGTCGGGGATGAGCACGCCGGATAGATACGGGGCGGATGCTCGGTTCGTCTTCAGGTTTTCCAGAAAGCTCTGATGCAAAAGTCTCTGCATTTTTACCCGATTCGGCTGAATGGCCAGGATCTCCAACGGGTCCGCGGAAGGACGGCGCCGATTCTCCTCGCGCCAGAGCCCAAGCATTTCCAGCATGCCCTCGACGCATTGCTCCTCCAGCTCCACGGGAATCAGCAGATGTGTGGCAGCTCTCACAGCGGCCCGGGTCAGCGGGCTGGCCGAGGGGGAAGTGTCGATGAGGATTACGTCGTAGCGATCCTCGGACGGAGTGTTCTCGATATAGGTGCTGATGAGTCCCCGGGCCTGCTCAATCACCCGATCCCGCAACGCGGTGTGCTCCTGCTCCTCCACCCGCGTAAGCCGTCGGCTGTCGCCGGGCATTATCTCCAGGCTCTCGGCACCGGCCGGGGCGACGACCGGATATGCCATGGCGGGCTCCCCCCAGAACATATCGGCCGAGCTGGAACGCCCCGACCACTGGGCATCATCGGGATCGTTCGGATCATAATCGGGATGGACCGGCGGGCGCACCCCGCCGTCGGGGGTAACCTCCATGTCGAGATACAGGTGGCTGAGATTGCACTGCGAGTCGAAATCAAGAAGCAGCACTTTCTTTCGCTTCTCCAGGACTAGGTACTCGGCGAGGGTTTTCGTGAGCGTGGTTTTACCCGGCCCCCCTTTCCTTTGTGCGGTCGCAATCACATGCAGCGGTTTTCGTTTGCTCATGGCCCCTCTCCGCCGGAAAGCGCGAATGTGCTATAAGTAGCCGTGCCCAAACCGGACTGTACGGCATGAGCATTGAAACCCGCCACAAGCCCCTTGTCAAGCGGGAAAGAGGACGGCGGGCGACTCACACTAGAGGAAATACCATAAAAGTATATATAAAAGAGGTAGTTAGGCATCTTTTTGAGATAATTCCATATGGAATTTTTCCCATCGTAGGCGTCAGCGCCATCGTTTTACTGCCCTACCCTCTCCTCGTGAAACCATGTCACGCACGAGCACTGGAGGCTCCACACCATGCCTGAACCGCAGCGGAAGTTATCGGGCTCCCTGTTCACGCTTGGGGAGTGCGGGGAGATAGATCGGAAAGCCCTGGAGAGAACGCTTGCCGATTCCCCGAAGCTCGCCGAGCTGGTCAGGTCGGTCTTTGCGCTTTGCAAAGAGCATCCAGAGATGATGACGGATATCACGCACGTTCGCGCCGACCTGGGGCTAAGCCGGTCAGGGCTCGTCAAGCGCGTCAATGCCCTTATCGATGAGGGTCTGATGGAGGCAAAAAAGCGCACTGATCCACGAGGGCACCGAAACGTGTACGTCGTTCTCAGCCCGGCAGAGGCCGAGCTTCGCAAGTCAGCGGCAACGATTGAGCCCCATGAACAAAATGCTGCATTAGTACCCCAGGTGCCGGCGCTGTTCCCCGACCTCCCGGAAGTAGAGATGCCGGAGAAGTTTATTGGCAAGGGGGAGAGGTTCCTGGTTTTTACACTTGCCAGCGCGCTTCGTCTGGGTCGCACCGGGAAGAACCTGCAGTATCGACGTGTTCGCCTCCGTCTCAAAAGGGGGTGGTGCGATCTAGAAGTGCGGGCCGCGGCCAACAGCTATATCCCGAGCATCTTGGATACCCGGCCATTGATCGCCGCCCTGACCCTTGTACGCGAATACGCAAACAACATCGAGGGCGGGAAAAGCCAGGACCAAGGTCACGTCGTTCGCATGGCGGACATTTGCTGCGCCATGGGGCTGGACCCCTCGCCTTCCAACAAAAATGCCTGCTTCGCTCAGCTGGCGCGTTGGCGAAGCTCCGAGTTCGTGATCCGGGCAGTGATGCGAAACGCACTCGACTTCGCCTCGGATCTGTTCGAGATCGACCGCTATTTCTCGGTCATTGACGATCTCACGGTGGAGCATGTCACCGATTCAGGCAAGACGGTCAATCGAGTCCATATCGTCTTCAATCCCCGGATCATAAAAACCTTTGGCCACTATTGGCGCTACCTCACGGTCCATCACGAGATCCTGCGCGCACGCCAACCCAAAGCCTTATGGCTGATGCTTTACTTCTGGTGTCGCCGGGTCGTTCGCCACGAGTTCCGCGAGCCCATGGATATACCCATTGAGCGACTCCAAAAAGAGCTGCATGCCGAAAGCCCGCTGCGCCGATTTAAGCAGCAGCTGGGCGAGCTGATACAAGAGAACCAGGTCGAGGGCAGCCCCCATACCGCGAAGATCCCAGGCTATTTCATATCCTGGGCGCCCCGGGAGGGGAAAGTGGCCTTCTGCGCCGACCCGCAGGATCCGGTCGTCGGCCGCAACAGCTTGGCGGAACAGCGGCCAAAGACTCCGCCGGAAGAATGACGTGTACACCTAATCTGCCGTGGAACATAAAATAAACCACGCTGTACGGTATAACTCCAATTTTCGCCTCTGTAAGTCTTTGTTTATTAAGCACATTATTTGGCCCCAAATCGGCTGTTCGCCCAACAGGGGGTTTGACACTTTTGAGGAATGACGAGTACGCCCACGCAACACGCTGAAATAAAAGAGCTTTTAATGTTCCACGAAGAAAAACAGGGAGGGTTGACACTTTTCGGGTGTCAACCCTCCGTAAGAGGGCAGGGGAGGGCGCCTGCTCGCCATGTAGCGAAGGCAGCGCATACGTTTCCCGTGAAACATTAGCGTTCCACATGGGCAGGCAGGCTACTGCCAATCGGCCACCTGTTTGCGGGCCGCAGCCAGATCCTCCAGCGTCACCAGGGCCTCGCCCCCGCGAGAAACCGCGCGGTTGGCGCCGGCCTGGAGCGTCGCCTCGATGCTCGCGTAGGCCAGGCCGTCAAGGGCCCCGGCGATTTCGCTCACCTCGGGCTCGAAACGGGCCCGGCTCCTGGAGAGCCACAGATCGACGAATTTCCGGGTGAGCGTGGTGTCCGGCAGCGAGAAGGCGAGCTTCTCGCTGAAGCGCCCGCCGCGCAGCGCCGCCGGGTCCATCGCCTCGATCCGGTTGGTCGCGGCGACGAAAAGCACGTTCTTGAGCCGCCCGCCGGCGCCGTCCATGGCCTGCAGCAGTTCGTTGAGGGCGGGCGTGGCCGCGAAATTGGCCCGGTTCGCTAGGATGTCATCGGCCTCGTCGATAAACACTAGCACCGGCCGCGCCGCCTTGGCGCGGGCCATGAGCCGGGAGATCCCCTCGTGCGTGCGGGTCAGCTCCGCCCCAGAGGTCGCGATGAAGTTC